>OLLV01000236.1_pt1 | contig 133812 bp, 131 predicted proteins | sample 1604641 | NCBI WGS metagenome assembly OLLV01 (sample SAMEA104055725, study PRJEB20765) | soil metagenome | biome: Arctic tundra; feature: Polygonal ground; material: soil | place: USA | collected 2011-09 | depth 0-0.5 m
ACCCTATCAAAACTGCCCCGACAATCTGCGCAGCAGGTCCAGCTTCGTGCGCGGGGCAGCCCTGATAGGGTACTAACGTTTGTCGTTACCTATTGAGTTGCGAACGCGTAAACAGCGGTCGATGAGTGCATTGCCCTGGAAGCAACAGCTGAGAATCAGTCATGGATGCCGTTGAGGCGCCAACCGTGCGCAATCCGGGAAGCAGTTGTGCGTCACATAGAAGAGACCGTCGTCGTGACCCATTCACGAGATCCTGACCGGAAGGGCTAAGGAGTCTTTCCGCGTGTTACGCTCAATGCTGAATTATCCGGAGGCAAAATGTTCATTCAGAAGCGCGCGCTTGCGCTGTCTGGAGTGCTTGCGATTGCAGCGTCAGCGGCGGGACAGAACACGGCTCCTGCGTCCGATCTATCGGCCGATGTCCAGCAGCAGTTGACCGCGCTGACTGAGACCTATAAGCACCTGCATCGTAATCCCGAACTCTCGCGCCACGAAGAAAAAACCTCGGCCTTCCTCGCGGAGGAACTGCGCAAGCTCGGTTACTCCGTGACGGAGCATGTCGGTAGATATACGGATGGCTCGCAAGCCGACGGCGTTGTTGCGGTCATGGAGAACGGCCCGGGACCACGTCTGCTGATTCGCACCGACATGGATGCGCTTCCGGTCGAGGAGAAGACCGGGCTCAACTACGCATCCACACTTCGATCAACGAATGAGCAGGGCCAGGACGTCGGCGTCATGCACGCCTGCGGACATGACCTGCACATGACGGTGCTTCTAGGCGTGGCGCGCGAAATGGCAGCACGCAAAAGCCAATGGCATGGAACACTCATCCTGATCGGCCAACCGGCTGAGGAGATCGGACAGGGTGCAAAAGCAATGCTCGCGGATCATCTGTACGACCGCTTTGGTCAGCCAGATTTTGTGCTTTCAGAACACGACACGAATGAGGTTCCGGCAGGTTCCGTAGCAATCAAGGGCGGGCCATTGCTGGCCGGTGTCGCCGCCATTGACGTGACCATCCGCGGACTCGGTTCCCATGGCTCGGCGCCCCAGGAAGGCAAAGATCCCATCGTGCTCGCGTCAGAGTTTGTTCTTGTGGCACAGACCATCGTGAGCCGCCAGATCGATCCGCAACGGCCCGCCGTGCTTACGGTTGGGATGTTCCACGGCGGGACCAAGAACAATATCATACCCGACGAGGTCAAGCTGGGATTATCGCTTCGCACCTATTCGCAAGACGTGCAGGATCAGATCATTGCAGACATACGCCGGACCGCAAACGGGCTGGCTGAGGCCTACGGAGTTCCTGCGGACCGCTTGCCAATTGTCACCGTGTTGAGTACCGGCCCGGTGACGGTGAACGATGATGCCATGGCCGAACGGCTGCGCCAGACTGCAGTTTCGGCGCTTGGCAAGGACCATGTGGAACAAGCCAGGGCCATGATGGCAAGCGAGGACGTTGGCCGGTTTACTCTCGACGGCAAAATCCCGGGCGTTATGTATTGGCTTGGCGCAGCGGATCCGGAGAAGCTGGCGGAGAGCCGGAAATCCGGTGTGGCTTTGCCCAGCTTGCATTCGCCGCTCTTCGCGCCTGTCTATGCACCGGCGATCAAAACCGGTGTAACCGCGATGACGGCCATGGCACTCGACCTTCTGAAGTAGTCCTTTCAAGAACGAGGGCCGGCTGCAGTGATTCGACAGATTCGCAAGCGCCTGGTCCATAACCGCGTGAGCGCGGTATTCCTGCGGACGACTATCCGGGTTGCCCGTCATCTGTCCCGAGTCTTGATCGCAAGAGTGGCTATGGGAGGTGCGCGTGCCAAGCAGCCGAAGCCGCGCAATTACCTCGCCTTCGGCAGCGGCCTCAGGAACGTGTCGGGATGCTCAGCTCTAAACTGCTGCGGGGCTCCGGCCGTCTCAAGATCGCGGCCACGGAGCATGTGATCGTTCATGATCTCGTAGGTCAGAACCCTCGCCTTTACCACCCGCATAAGGATGAAATCCCGGGTCAGCAATCCCGAATATTCGCCGAGTTGCTCTTCCGTCATTTGCGAGAGATTCGGCTTGCAGGGCAGCGTTCCATCGCTGAATCTGCACTCGTACGCGGCGACTTCGTTTTCCCCTGTGCCCGCATCCAACCTGAACCGCAGTAATTGATCGACCTGTAAGTACAAGCGCGTATAGTTCCGGGCCGATTCTCGTGGAAGCAGATCGATCGACGCGCCTTCCTTCGCCGTCGTCCATACGGCCGACAAGGGCAGTTTAAAAGAACCGTCTGCGGTAGGTGGAGGCGGTGTAAACGAGGACGCGGGAAACGGTGCGTCGATCTTCTTCCGACCCGCCAAAGTAGATTCCACCTCACGCAGTCGTGCGGCAGTTGCCGCCATGCGATCGTCCATAACCCGCCAGTCATTGTCCGCGAGCGTCTGGTTCTCGACCCCCTCTGCCTGCAGGTCCGCCTCCAACTGGTGCCGCTGATGCAGCCGGTGCATCGCCTCCACGCTCTGCTCCAGCCCGATGGCAATCAGCAGTCCCAGCGTGATTGTCCCCAAGTGAATCCAGAACTCCTTCCACGTATGCATCGCCTGCGGCACGTGTATGTCGATCATGGGTTCGTTCTCCTCGGTAGTCTCTGGAACCTGTGCAGTTTCCGGCATCTCGCACTCAGGCGGAGACATCGTCGCCTCAGCAATCGCCGCCGTCACATCGGCAAGCGGAAGCTCTTCCGGAATCTCCGGTGTCTCTGGCATAGGTTTTCCTTCTAGTGGCCGTGGTCAAGCAAGAGTATCAGCGACATGGGGGCACGCGCAGGAACGTGGCTTCGAACCTCCCGCAACACGGCGTTGTAGGCAACTTGCCCGAATATAATTCCTACCGCCGCCTCAGTTGCTGCAAAATCGCCTATGCGCTCGTTGATCCGACTCCGTTCTCGTCTGTGACTCCATTCGCATAGAGTGTTGGGCATCTTTGCGGCAAAGGAGGCCGCCTCTATGTCCAAGAGAATGAAAACCGGCTCCCCGGATGGTCGCCCTTCGCCTGCCTGATCTCGATCATGCAAAGTCAGCCGTACTCAGCAGCTTGAGCTCCCCTCGATCTAGACGGAATTATAAGTTCGCGATGGAGCAATTCATCACTTGGTATTGCTCCGAACCGAGACTCGCTCTAAATCGGACCGTGGTTCTGCGTTTCCGCCTTTACCTAGAATCGCTCGGGCTGGCCGCAGGTACGATCAATCAAAGGCTTGCGGCAGTCAGGCGACTTTCTTACGAGGCGGCAGACTCAGGTCTTCTGAGTCCGGAACTAGCAGCGGGAATCAGGCGGGTGAAAGGCGTGAAGCAACTCGGCTTCCGCACTGGCAACTGGCTCAACCGCGAGCAAGCTCGATCTTTACTTGAGAGAGCCGACGGGGAAAGTTTACGCAGCATCCGAGACGTGGCCATGATCTCGATCCTGCTCGGCTGCGGTCTTCGCCGAGCCGAGATGTCTACCCTGCGAAAGGAGGACATCCAAGTCCGGCAGGGCCATTGGGCAATTGTGGACCTTGTCGGCAAGGGCAAGCACATCCGAACAGTTCCGATGCCGAACTGGGTCAAAGACGCTGTCGACAGATGGCTAACCGCTGCATCGGTCACGACGGGGCGAGTATTCAGGGCGGTGAGTCGACACGGAACGTCGTGGGGTAAGGGCATATCTGAGAACGTTGTCTGGTATGTGATCCGGAACTGCGCCCAGCGCCTGGAGCTTGATCACCTTGCACCCCATGACCTTAGGAGAACCTGCGCAAAGCTCTGCCACGTCAATGGAGGGGAATTGGAGCAAATCCAATTCCTACTAAGGCACGCCTCAGTCCTCACGACCGAGCGATACCTAGGCTGCAAACAGAACCTGGAAGAACCCGTAAACGACCGCTTCGGCTGCCTGTTCTCTAGGGTTCTGGATTCGCGATAAGGCCTGATATCGCCAATCGACAAATGAGCTTGTCGAAAGTCCGGCGGTCTCAACCGGTCGACTTTGAGGGAACAGCGGCTGAGTCTTCTGGGAGGTAGGGACGCGATTGGTAAACGCGAGAGCGTTCTCGGGACTGAACTAACTGCCAGAGAGAAGGCCTCTTGTTCAGGGTATTCGACGGAATCTGCCGACCGCAGCATTTGCATCAATATTCCCGCAGAACGCAGCATGCTAGGATGGTCGCCCCAGGCTCTTCAGGAGCACCTAGTGGCACATGTGTTAGCCGCACCACTGCGGCTTCTGCCGTCTCCATTTGGGTTGAGATGGCGCTCAACTCTGGCTTTACTCTAAAGGCCTCTGCTCCCATAGAGTAAACATGGTGGAAGTGTTGTGACCTCTCCAAGACCTGCCCGCGAGTTCAAGAATTAAATTATCTTGCGCCCGAAATGGATTTTAGCGACAGGGTATTGATTTCCCAGTTGCAGTCGCCTTTCTAATGCTCCTTGAAGCTGGTTGTTCGAGAATGCACGTCATGATGATTAAGGGACTCCCTCAAAAGTTGTACGGAATGGGGCGCTGGATTCGCTATACGATTGCCTTGTAACTATTGACCTGTATTTACTTAAGCTCAGTCAGATAGAGTGCGCGCACGGATCTGACCCTTGTGGTCTTTCTTCTCCTGGTCCCCTGTGATGACACGGTGATCTTCTAGTCCATCTCGATTGTGCTCACTTAGGAGTGTGTCTTTTGAAGCGATTTCGATTCACGCAGCTGGCTCTCTGTCTCGGCTCATTGTTTTTTAGCAGCCACGAAGCTTCCGCCCAGGATGTGACTCTGAGTGGCGATGCGAGCGTGAACTCCGCTCATGCGTCCGTGAACTATGGGGCGCTTTCGAATCTGTATGTGGGGAATGGGAATACCGCTTTTCTCCAGTTCGATCTGGCGACGTTGCCCGGGGGGACAACTTCGGCGCAGGTATCTCAGGCGACGCTGACGGTCTTCGTGAACCGAGTAAATACTGCCGGTGCAGTGACGGTTTCGCCGGTCACGGCAGCATGGGGCGAATACAGCGTGACGGCGGCAGGAGCGCCGGCGACTGGAGGCTCGATTGCCAGTGTCAGCGTGACGCAGGCTGGACAATTCATTTCGGTGGATGTGACGACTCAGATGAAAGCGTGGCTAGATACGCCCGCTAGCAATCATGGGTTGGCGCTGGCCTCCGGTGCTGCCAATGTTCTCTTCGATAGTAAAGAGAATGACGAGACAGGCCATGCGGCTCGACTCGATGTGACGCTGGTCAATCAAGGTCCTCAGGGGATTCAGGGCGTTCCTGGCGTTGCGGGCATCGCTGGAGCAACTGGCGCTATTGGTTCCATCGGGCCAATGGGCCCACAAGGAATTCAAGGGCTGGTCGGTCCTGTAGGTTCAACTGGAGCTACCGGAGCTATAGGGGTAACGGGTCCGCAGGGTCCCCCAGTCAGCTTTCAAGGCACATGGAGCAATGCAACGACGTATGCGGTGGGCGACGCGATCTTCTTCAATGGCTCCAGCTATATATCGCTCGTAAACGGCAATATCAATCATCAGCCAGGTACTGCTCCGGCCCAGTGGGCGTTACTATCCCAACAAGGTGCAATTGGCGCAACCGGTCCTGCCGGCCCGACTGGGGCTACCGGGGTAACTGGCGCGGCCGGGCCGGTGGGAGCAACGGGTTCCGCGGGACCTACCGGTTCGACCGGGTCGGCGGGCCCACAGGGGCCACAGGGTCCCCCGGTCAGCTTTCAAGGCACATGGAGCAACGCAACGACCTATGCGCTTGGCGATGCGGTTTCGTACAACAGCTCCAGCTATATTTCACTGGTAAGCAGCAATGTCAATCATCAGCCAGATACTGCTCCGGCCCAGTGGTCGTTGCTGGCGCAGCAGGGAGCAATTGGCGCAATCGGTCCTGCCGGTCCCATTGGGCCGATAGGTCTTACGGGAGGGATGGGATCCACCGGCGCAACCGGATCGGCTGGTCCTGCCGGTCCAACTGGAGCTACCGGTTCGCAAGGGGTACAGGGAGTTCAGGGACTCGCTGGTTCAACAGGCCCAATTGGAACTACCGGCGCTACGGGAGCTGCCGGCCTACAAGGTCCGCAAGGCCCTCCAGTCAGCTTTCAGGGTGCCTGGCACATCGGAACGACCTATGCACTAGGCGATGCGGTCTCGTACAACGGCTCCAGTTACGCCTCGCTGGTAGCTGGCAATATTGGTTTTCAACCGGACATCAGCAATGTGAAATGGGCGCTTTTAGCGCAGGCTGGAGTCGCCGGAGCCAATGGAGCCAATGGAGCGACCGGGGCGCCCGGCCCTTCTGGACCAACCGGCCCTGCCGGGGCTACCGGGGCAACCGGGCCGGCAGGAGCGAGTGGCGGGGTGAACTCCATTGTGTACACGACGGAGTTCATCAATCCAGGTTCAAACACGGGGACGACGTTCTACCTGTCACCGCTCTCTAAAACCGTCAGTCTGAGTACGGCCAGCAACGGCGTGATTGCGAGTGCGACGCAGGCCAACTTCTCCGCGATGCCGGTGGCTTGCACGGTGAGCGCACTTAACGTCGGAGTCAACAACTACAGCGGGAGCACCGCGGATACGACCACCATCACCATTTATAAGAACCTGACGGCGACTCCGATGACCTGTTCCGCGGCTACGAGCGGTCTTAATAGCAGTAGCAACAGTTGCAAGGACATATCGCACACGTTCACGGTGGCGGGCGGCGACAGCATCAGCATCGCCTTTGTCGAGTCGAACTCGGCAGCTTTCAACAAGGTCACCGTCGAGTTGATTTGCCAGTAATAACGAGCGAAGACCCGCTTCGCAGGTAGATGGTCTGGGATCGGATGAAGATTTGAAAAGCATGAAGAATGGTTTACAGGCTGATAAGGCCCTTATGCCAGAAATGATAAGGACGCGTGTTCTATGGCAACGGTTGCGTCTCCGCGCTTTGACAGGAATCCTTGTCATCGGATTGGTGGCAGGCGGCTTCAGTGCGCTGGCGCAGAGCGCGCCTCCAAACAACGTGCAGGCGACGGCAGCCGCTTTAGCAGCGCCGGCCCAAATTGCGTATGACGCTGCAGGCAATCTTTACATCGCGGATCTGAACAACAACGTGATTCGCAAGGTAGACCTTGCCGGTATCGTGACGACGGTGGCGGGCGATGGCGAGCAGGGCTTTGCCGGTGATGGCGGCCCCGCTTCCAGCGCGCAGCTCGATTCTCCCGCAGGCGTGGCGGTAAATGCTGCCGGAGATATTTACATTGCCGACACGCATAATCAACGCATCCGTAAGGTAAGTGGCGGAACGATTACGACGATTGCCGGGACCGGCATTGCGGGTTTTTCCGGAGATAGCGGCGTTGCTGCCTCGGCGCAACTGAGCAACCCCTCTGCTCTTGCCCTCGATTCGAGTGGCAATCTGTTCATCGCCGACACCGGCAATCATCGCATCCGCAAGATCAGTGGTACCACGATTACCACGGTTGCCGGCAATGGCGAACAGGCATTCTCCGGGGATGGCGCGTTGGCGACGGCTGCGGGGATCGATTCGCCGAACGGCGTCGCGATCGATGCAGCAGGGAAGATTTATATCGGAGACACGCGCAATCAGCGTGTGCGCGTGGTCGACGCAACGGGCGTGATCTCAACGCTGGCCGGCAACGGCAGCAAGGCCTACGGCGGTGACGGTGGCACGGCTGCTGGCGCTTCACTGGCCCGCCCAAGGGGCCTGAGCGTCGACGCGCAGGGCAATATTTATGTCGCTGACAGTGACAACAATCGCATCCGGCTGATCGCCGGCACGGGAAATATTACGACAGTGGCAGGCAATGGCTCGCAGGGATTTGCAGGGGATGGCGGACCCGCGGTGAATGCAGTCCTCGATGCTCCCCGCGCACCTGCGGCACAGGCCCCCGGAGTCTTTGCTTTCTCCGACACCAACAATCAGCTGGTTCGCGGAGTGAGTGCGGATGGCGTGATCCATACCATCGGGGGAAAGAATTCAGGCACCGGAGGCGGACAGAGTTTTTCCGAGACCCTTGTCCTGAACGGTGCATCCACCGTTGCCTTTGGCAGCGGCTCGCTGACCGCGATCTTTAGCAATGCAAGCCAGACGGCCACCGGCCAGGTGGGCCTGCTGGACATTTCCGGCAGCTCCACTTCGGTTGGCTCGGCGACTTTGACAAACAATGTGGCGACGATCAGTACCGCGACGCTGCTGCCCGGCACGCATCGCCTCGTGACCAGCTATGGCGGCGACGCGCTGAATCCACCGATCACAAGCAGCGTCTTTGTGCTCACGGTGACTCCTCCTCCAATCAACGACTTCGCTCTTATCGTGAGTGGGACGGCAACCCAGTCCGTGAATCCCGGACAGACGGCGACCTTCAACTTCATGGTGCAGCCGCAGGGCGGCGTTCTAAACGCTCCGATTACGCTGACCGCTTCGGGCCTGCCTGCTGGAGCGACGGCGGTCTTTACTCCCTCGGGCATCCCTTCGGGTTCTGCCGCTACATCCTTCAGCCTGGCGATCAAGACTGCGACATCCAACGCAGCAACCGTTCCACCGGTATCGCCTCTACGGGGACCTCTGCTTCCCATCGGCGCAGCAGTCTTCCTGCTGCCGCTGATACGAAGCAAACATGTCCGCGCAAAATTTGCTCGGATGCCGCGCACACTGCTCGGCGTGTTCTTTCTCCTCATCATGGGCGCTGCGACTCTTGGCTTAGCTGGCTGCGGCAGTGGCGGCTTCTTCCCGCAGCAGACGCAGAACTACACGATTACCGTTACGGCAACCGCCACCAGCGTTGCCAATACAACCTTGCAGCACACGACCTCGGTTACGCTGGTCGTCCAATAAGATCGCAGAGGAGCAGTTCGCACGCATGAGTCTTAAAGTGCTTTTATTGTCGGCAGTATGGATAGGAACGGTCGCCGCCGCTTCTGCTCAGGCCAATCCGTCTGCGGCGGGCGATCTGGGGCCGACCGTTTCGAAGAACTACCCCATCGCACTCTCATTCAACTACACCGCAATGATCGGTAACGCGCCTCCCGGAAAATGCGGCTGTTTTCTATTGAATGGCGGCAGCAGTGAAGAGCTCTTTTATGTCTGGAAGAATGTTGCGGCGGTAGCCCAGGTGGCAGGCAACCGGGTTCAAAATATTCCGCAGTCGCAGCAAGGCCTCAGCCTGGTTACTTATATGGCTGGCCCACGCTATTCGTTTCGCACGTCGCGACGGTTAACTACTTACGGGCAGTTTCTCGCCGGTGGCGTGCATGGATTCGACACCTACTTTCCTGCAGATAGTACGCGGCCTGCCGGCGCTGCCAATTCGTTCGCCTTCGCACCTGGCGGTGGTCTCGAGATCGGCATCACAGACTGGCTCTCTATAAGGGCCGTTGAAGCTGAATTTCTCGTCACTCACCTGCCAAACAACCTGAGCGAACATCAGCATAACTTGCGCCTCAGCTCCGGTGTGGTCTTCCGATTTTCTTCCATGCGGCTGAATCGTTAGACATGAAATCCACGCATCCGGTAACCCTGTGGGGTCTTCCAGCGGCTGCGCTGGCAAGTATACGGCGCGTGAAGGAGTCAGGCGCGTGGGAGGTGCATGTCGGAAGTTGGCTAACAGAAGAATTACACGGACTTTGACACAGTCGGTGAGAAGTTCGCCAGATGGCTTGCACAAAGGATTTCGCCAGCCAGATCTGGGAAGTAATCACGTAACGCCCGAAAGTCGTAAAGTATCTCAAAGCTATCTCAGTAACAGAAAGGCGCGCCTTGTATGATGAGAAAATGGGGCGGAATGAGAACTGCTTGATCTAGTCGGGAGGAAGCGTCCGATAGACAATTGAGGAGTTGCTCAATAGAACGGACGAGGAATAGCTGCGAGATCGACGCAGAGACCTTTTGTGAACTCAGCTGCTGCATAATCGCCGATGCGCTCACTGAGACCAGATAGGTAACCCTGAAGTCGGCTTCTCGTCCGCGATCGATAGGCGACAGAGAAGCGGGTATGACGTGTAATCTGTCGCGAGTGCCAGAGCTCTCGGTGGCTGCGCTGGTAGAATCGCTTTTGGTGATGATGACTTATTTTTCCGCGATGAAGTGGCTGCGATGAAGTGTCCTTACTGCGGGTTTGCGCAGGACCGGGTGGTGGATTCGCGCGAGAGCAAGGACGCGGATGCGATTCGGCGGAGGCGCGAGTGCGAGGGCTGCAACAAGCGCTTTACGACGTATGAGCGGATCGACGAGATTCCGTACATGGTGGTGAAGAAGGATGGGCGGCGGGAGAAGTTTGACCGCCAGAAGATTCTGGGAGGGCTGCTGCATGCCTGCCAGAAGAGGCCCGTGGGCGGAGCGCAACTGGAGCGGATCGTCGATGAGACCGAGGCGTATGTGGTGGATTCGGCGGAGCGGGAGCGGTCGACGAGCGAGATTGGCGAGCTGATTATGGAGCGGCTGAAGGACATCGATACGGTGGCGTATATCCGGTTCGCGAGCGTGTATCGGGACTTCAAGGATGTAAGGGAGTTCAAGGTGGAGCTGGAAGAGTTGTTGAGTGGGAAAGATGCGAGGAAGAAGCGGTTGTGAGTTGCAGGTTGCAGGTTGTCAGTTGAAAGCGAGGATGGATGAAGAGTTTGGGCGGAGTTCGGGCGGCTTTGGTGGTTGGGACGGCGCTGGTTATCGGGATGGCGGGGTGTAAGTCCGGCACGAGTGGTGCTGGGGAGACTGCTGCGACAGTCGCGAAGCCTGCGGCGGCGCCGCTTGATCCGGCTACGCTGGGCGATGTGAGTGGGGTGGTGAAGTTTGCGGGGAAGGCTCCGGCGCCGGTGAAGATCGATACTTCGATGGACCCAGCTTGTGGGTTTGCCGGCGGTGGGGATGTTTATAGCGAGCAGTACGGGGTGAAAGATGGGAAGCTCGCGAATGTTTATGTGTATGTGAAGAGCGGGCCGGCGGCGGCGATGTCGGCTGGGGCGGGGAGTGGCTCGTCCGTCATACTGGATCAAAAAGGGTGCGTGTATACGCCGCATGTGATCGCGGTGCAGGTGGGGCAGCCGGTGGAGTTCCGCAATAACGATCCGACGATGCATAACGTGCATACGATGCCGGCAGTGAGCGGGAATGGGGCGGTGGATATTTCGCAGGGGCCGAAGGGCGCGCCGCAGGTGAAGACGTTCCGCGCGCCGGAGGCGATGATGCCGGTACGGTGCAACAACCATCCGTGGATGAATGCGTTTATCAATGTTTCGGCGACGCCGTGGTTTGCGGTGACGGGGGCGGATGGGAAGTTTTCGCTGAAGGGGCTTCCGGCGGGCGATTACACGCTGGGTTTTGTGCAGGAGAAGATGGGCGAGCAGACGGTGACCGTGACGGTGAAGCCGCAGACCGAGGCGAAGGCGGACGTTACGTTTGCGATAAAGTAGGGGTTTGCTGCAGGGTTGCATCGGGCCGCGTAGAGAAAAATCTGGGGAGGCAAGATGGATCTGCACGTTCTGGTTTTGGTGCATGCGCTGCCGTTGTGGTTCCTGGTGTTCTCGCTGTTTCTGCCGCGGATTGCGCTGCTGCTGCTTTGGCTGGAGAAGGGGCTGGTTCCCTTCCACCTGAATGGGATCGTGTCTCTGGTGTTCGCGGTGCTGCTGCCCCGGGTGCTGATTCTGTTTCTGATCTACCTGGATCTGGGGATTGGGATGTGGTTCCTCATCCACCTGGTGGCGGCGTTGCTGGTGTGGGGCGGGTCGGGGAGTTACCACTCGCGGAGACGGCGGCGCAGGGATGATTATTAAGCTGCACGGATTCACAGGCGGGAGGAATCGGAGATGGCAGAAACTATCGTGCTTCCGACAGACCTGACTCCGAGGAAGCTTACGCATCTTCAGGCGAAGATGGAGCAGCGGCTTTACTGGAGCGGGAAGAGCGTTGCCGAGCGGCTTGCTGCAATGACCGATCTGACGAGGCGTATGTACAGGATGCGGGGTATTTCTCTCGATGAATACGAAACAGATCTCACTCCTCGCCGCGTTCGCCGCCGCCAAGGTTGAGTATGCGGTTGTGGGCGGTGTAGCGGTGAATGCACATGGTTATGTGCGCGCCACCAATGACCTCGATCTCTTCATTCGGCCCACTGAAGAGAATGCCCGCGCTGCTTTCAACGCATTGTTTGAGTTGGGGGTGCCCCTCGAAGGTGTTCAGCCCGGCGACCTTCTCGATGACGAAGAGAACTTCCGGTTCGGCCCTGAGGACGACCACATCGACATCCTCGCCTCCATCGGAGAGATGCCATTCGACCAGGTTTGGCGAAACCGGATCGAGAACGAGGTGGAAGGGCTTTCCATTCCGTTTATCTCGAAGTCAGACCTGATCGAAAATAAGCGTCAAGTGGGACGGCTGCGAGACCTCGCCGATGTGGAAGAGCTTGCGCTTATTCCAGATTCGGGAGAAGCGGTGAGTGGACGTCGCAGGGACGATTATTAAGCCCGTTAGATAACGGATGGGGAGTGTGGGCGTCTGTCGGGAGTACCCTGCTTCGAGGAGGATTCCGATGATGCGTCTGCGTTCCGTTGTGCGTGATGTGGTGCTGCTGGGGCTGGCGGTTGCGATTGGGTGGTGGGTGCGAGGGGCGGGGACGACTGTGCTGGCGCAGCGGTCGGGGTCTTCTTCGTCTCATGGCTCGGATGGCGGTGCGGGGAGTGAGGCAAGTATGGCCTTCCAGATGATGGGGGCTGGGCCGAATGCGGGGCTGGCGGTCTACAACCCGGCGAATCGGACGCTGTATGTCTACAACCACGTTGGCGACGGGAACTCCGAGGTGAATTGCAGCTTCAGCTACGCGATTCCGACTCCGGGGAAGATGATCCACCGGGAGAATTGCCCGATCGGCGAGTTGAAGTAGACGCATTGAGCGTTGGGCTGAGGCGGGTGGGCGAAGAGAGTAATCCGACGATAGGCGCGATAAAGCTGCGCCGATCATGGGACACCCGGTTTAGCAGATGACGCTCGGAGCCGTGGCTTGTTATCCTTTAAGGATGGAACGGCGAAAAGTTGGGATTCTGGGCGCGACCGGCATGGTCGGGCAACGCTTTATTCAGTTGTTGAACAACCACCCGTGGTTTGAGATTGCGTGGCTGGCGGCGAGCGACCGCAGCGCGGGCAAGACGTATGGCGAGGCTTGCAGGTGGAAGCTGGATACGGCGCTGCCGGCGCACATTGCGGCGATGACGGTGATGCCGAACGTGCCCGAGGGCACGGCGGCGGGGCTGCTGCCGAAGACGATCTTCGCGGCGTTGGACGCCGAGATTGCGCGGGAGCTGGAGCCGAAGTTTGCGGCGGCGGGTTGCGCGGTGATCTCGAATTCGAGCGCGTTCCGGATGAGCGCGGATGTTCCGCTGGTGGTGCCGGAGGTGAATGCGGACCACCTGGCGATGATCGAAGGGCAGAAGTGGCGCAAGGAGCCTTCAGCGAACGGCCAGCCGGGCGGGTACATCGTGACGAATCCGAATTGCTGCGCGATTGGGCTGGTGCTGGCGCTGAAGCCGCTGGAAGAGCGGTTCGGGATTGAGAGCCTGTTCGTTTCGACGATGCAGGCTGTGAGCGGCGCGGGGTATCCGGGCGTGGCTTCTCTGGACATCCTGGGGAACGTGGTGCCGTACATCAAGAACGAGGAAGAGAAGTTGCAGGAAGAGGTGGCCAAGTTGCTGGGGCGGGTCGTTCTCGATAGAGACGGGGGGCTCGGCGTGGAGATGCTGGACATGAAGCTGAGCGCGCACTGCAATCGCGTGGCCGTGGAAGATGGGCATACGGAGTGCGTGAGCATCAAGCTAAAGACAAAAGCTACCCGGGAGCAGGTTCTGGCGGCTTGGAGCGAGTTTGCGCCGCTGGCTGGGCAGAGGTTGCCGAGCGCGCCGGAGCAGCCTGTGGAGTTCGACGCGAGTGTGGACCGGCCGCAGCCGCGGCTGGACCGGATGCGTGGGCATGGGATGGCTTCGACCGTGGGGCGGCTGCGCGAGTGCTCGCTGCTGGACTGGAAGTTTGTGGTGCTGAGCCACAATACGATTCGCGGAGCGGCGGGTGCGGCGGTGCTGAACGCCGAGGTGCTGGCGCGTCTGGGTAAGCTTCCGGGCGGCGTGAAGTCGAAGAACGATGTGGCGCAGCCGGTTGCGGTGCTGGCATGAGCGGGGTGAAGATGGAGGCGGTTGGCGAGCCGCGCGCGAAGCTCGTCGTGATGAAGTTTGGCGGGACTTCGGTGGAAGGCGCCAAGGCGATGCTGCGTACGGCGGCGATCGTGCGTGGGCGGCGGGAGCGTGGGCTGGCGGCGGTGGTTGTCGTGTCGGCGATGGCGAAGGTCACGGACCAGTTGCTGGCTGCCGCGGCGGCGGCGGGGCGCGGCGACAAGGCTGGGGCGCTGGCGATTGCGTCTCGGCTGCGGAACCGGCATATCGATACGGCGGCGGAGCTGCTTTGCGGGGAGCGGTTTGCGGAGGTTGAAGTTGCGACCCGGCTGGAGTTCGATTCGCTGGATGATTTGCTACGCGGGATTGCGGCAGTGGGCGAGCTGACTCCGCGGACGAGCGACAACGTGGTGAGCTTTGGCGAGCGGATGTCGTCGCGGATGGTGGCGGCGGCGTTTGCGGAGCATGGCCTGAACGGCGTGCATGTGGATGCGCGGACGTGCATTGTGACCGATAGCCACTACGGCAAGGCTGTGCCGCAGGAGGCTGCGATCGAGGCCAAGCTGACCGAACTGGTGCTGCCGCTGACGGAGCACGGGATGACTCCGGTGATGGGCGGGTTTATCGGAGCGAACGAGGCGGGGATTACGACGACGCTGGGGCGCGGCGGCAGCGACTACACGGCTGCGCTGGTGGGTGGCGGGCTTCATGCGGGCGCGATCGAGATTTGGACGGACGTGAATGGCATTATGACGACCGATCCGCGGATCTGCGCGGATGCGCTGCGGGTGAAGACGATCAGCTTCGAGGAGGCGGCGGAGCTGGCCTACTTTGGGGCGAAGGTACTGCATCCGGCGACGATTCTGCCGGCGGTGCAGAAGTCGATTCCGGTGTGGGTGCTGAACTCGCGCAATGCGGAGAATGAGGGCACGAAGATTACGGCGATGGCACCGAAGTGCGCGAGCCCGTTCAAGAGCATCGCGGCGAAGAAGCGGTTGACGATCATCGACGTGGTGGCGAGCCGGATGCTGATGTCGCATGGGTATTTGAAGGCTGTGTTCGATGTGTTCGACAAGTATCACTGCGCGATCGATATGGTTTCGACGAGCGAGGTTTCGATCTCGGTGACGGTGGACTCGAATGAGCGGCTGCCGGAGATCTGCGCGGAGCTGGGCAAGATTGCGGACGTGAAGCTGGAGGGGCACAAGGCGCTGATCTGCATGGTGGGCGAGGATATTCGCGGTCATGCTGGGATTTCGGGGCGGGTGTTTGGGGCGATCCGGCATGTGAATGTGCGGATGATCTCGCAGGGTGCGAGCGAGATCAATATGAGCTTCATGGTTGAAGAGTCGGATGTGGAAGAGGCGATCCGTTCGCTGCATGCGGAGTTTTTTGCGGAGCCGGACCCAACGGTGTTCGATGTGGAGGCTCGGGTGGTGGCGAAGGCTTAATGCTGTGGCGATAGAGTTGCAGGTTTCTCCACTGCGCTGCGCTCCGGTCGAAATGACAATGTTTTGGCAGGCGAAAACCCACATCTCAAAAGCGAGATGTGGGGCACCCGGGGTGGTGGCGAAGGCTTAGCGTTCTTCTGCGGGTGGGACGTTGTGGTTGGGATCTGCATCGTAGCCGCTGACGAAGTGGGGCATCCGGCTGCGCATGGCTTCGATGCTGTTGGAGTCGATGGGGCCTGAGGTGACGACGTAGCGGTAGTCGGGCAGGGGGTCCGCGGATATCGCGTCGAGGCCAAGGGCGGCGAGGCGGCGTTTGCGGGGGGCGTCGGGATCGGGGTTGAAGGTGTGGGTGGCGGGTGGGGTTTCGATATATTGCTGGGCGATTTCGAGCTCGCCGTTGTAGGTCTGGACGCGGCGGGCGCTGCCGTTGAGGTAGGAGCGGACGGCGTAGAGGCGCGTTTGGGGGCAGCCTGCGGGTGGGAGGGTGAGGGCGCCGTCGAAGCCTGGGCCTCGGTAGGGCGAGATGATGAGGGTGCGGGGCAGGTTGGCCTGGGCGAGGGTGAAGGCGAGGAGGCTGTCGTAGGTGACGACTACGTTGCAGGTGGTGTTTTGTGCGACGAAGGCTGCGACCTGCTCGGGGTGGTCGTTCAGGGAGGATTTGGTGAGGCCGTAGCGTCCGAGGAGATGGGCTGCGCCGACTGCGCTCCAGAGGGTGAAGAAGAGCAGGAGAGCGGTTTGGAGGCGGGGGCGGAGGGTTTCGAAGATCAGGGTGGCGAGCGGGGCGAGGGTGGGGATGAGGAGGAGAGCGTTGCGGGGGCGGCCTCCGAGGCCGGTGGCGGCGACGAGAAAGAAGAAGAAGAGGGCGAAGAGGGTGATGGAGATGAGTGGGCCTTCGAGTGGGGGAGGAGGCGTGACCTCGGGGGCTGAAGCCCCTTGAGCCGGCGGAGTTTTGCGGCACGGCTGAAGTCGCGCCCTTAACAAGGCGGGGAGACGTATCAGGCCGAGGACGCAGAGGCCCACGAAGAGCAGCGCGGCGAGGAGGGCGAGGGGGTGCCAGGGCAGGTAGGCCTCTGAGGTGGAGATGGATTGGATGAGGCGGAGGGTGGAGACTACGACGCTGGCGTGTTGGGCGTGGCTGTTGGGGATGTGGACGGCGAACATGGTGTGGAATTGTGGGGCGATAAGGGCGAGGAAGACGACGGCTGCGAGGAGTGCGCGGGTGAACAGGGCTTTCGGCGGCTGGGAACGGTAGCGGAGGGAGATGGCTACTCCGAGGGCGACGGCGAAGAGGAAGGTGATGTAGTTGAGGTAAAAGAGGGCGGCGAGGAGCAGGCCGAGAGTGAGGGCTCGGGCGGTGGTGAAGGTGGGGTGGGGCTTGCTGGGTTGGAGCGCGACGGCGAGGGTTATCAGGGCGAGGCCTGTCCACCAGCTGTACCAGCGGAAGGTGTTGCCCCAGAGGAGCAGTTGCGGGTGGAGGGTTGCGAGGAGCAGGAAGCAGAGTTGGGAGCGGGTGCGGGTGAAGAGTGGGGCTACCTGCAGCAGGAAGACGGCGAGGCCGGCGTAGAGGATGAAGATGGGGGCGAGGTTCATCCAGCGGTAGGACGGGAGGATGCGCCAGGCGAGGTGCGCGAGGACGTACATGCCGGGCGGATGGACGTCGCCCTGGGCGGTGATGGCGAGGATGTCGCGGATGTGGCCGGTGACAAGGTAGAGGGAGAAGAGCTCGTCGTCGAAGAGGTTGCGGGCGGAGAGGATGGCGATAGAGAGCGCGGCGGAGAGGGTGAGGAAGGCCGCGGTGAGGGCCTGCGGGCTGAGCTTGCGGGTCATTGCGGCGTGAGACGAGGCTACAGGAGGGTTGTGGGGGCGTCCAGCGGGTCGGACGCTTTATGTCCCACTCATCGCGATGAAGCTGCGATGAATGGGGTGCCGGGCGCGAACGGTTTACGTCACGTTAGCGGTTGTGATTATTACGAAGAAGGCGTTCCAGGCGCGGGTGGATTTAGACTTGGGGAATGAGAGTTCTCGTACTTGGCCAGGGAAAGACCGGCAAGCTCGTCGCGGATGTGGCGGCACAGCGCGGCCACGGCGTCCACGTTCTGGATGCGAAGGAGAACAAGGATGCGGGAGCGCTGACTCCGCCGTTCGTGGCGGGGTTCGATGTGGTGATCGACTTCACCGCGCCGGAGGCGGTGGTGCAGAACATGCGCGCGTGTCTGGCGACCGGCGCGCGGATGGTAATTGGGACGACGGGGTGGTACGACAAGCTGGCGGACATGCTCGCGCTGGTGGAGCGCAAGGGCGCGGCGTTGCTCTATGGGACGAATTTTTCGATTGGCGTGCAGGTGATGATGAAGCTCGCGAAGGAGATGGGTGCTTCGCTTGCAGGGGCGGGATACACGTTTTCGATCAGCGAGATGCACCATGTGAGCAAGGTCGATGCGCCTTCGGGGACGGCGATCTCGATTGCGGAGATGGTGCAGCGTGGGGCCGGCTCTGAGATTGATGTGCCGATCGAGGCGATCCGCGAAGGCGATGCGAAGGGGACGCATGTGCTTACAGCGGCGAGCGATGCGGAGCGGATCGTGTTGACGCATGAGGCGATGTCGCGGCGCGGGTTTGCGGAGGGGGCGGTGCGAGCGGCGGAGTGGCTGTCGACGCGGACGGGGAGTTATGACTTCCGGGATGTGTATACGGAGCTGTAGCCGCTGTAAAAGGCTTAACACCGATGACACCGATCTGAATGGATAGAACAATTTTGAGGCGCGGAGTTGCGTTGGCTTAGGGGCGCGAATAGCCTGTTGAATATGAGTTCAACTGCCGTTTCCGCTCCTTCGTTTGCGTCTCTTTCTTTTGAACAGAGGCTTGACCGGCTGGCCGAGGTGGCTGTGCGCGTAGGGCTCGGGCTAAAAGCGGGGCAGGAGCTGGTGCTGACTGCGCCGATGGAGGCCTTGCCTCTGGTGCGGCGGATTACCGAGCATGCCTATCGCGCGGGGGCTCTGCTGGTGACGACGTTCTATGGGGATGACCCCAGCGTGCTGGCGCGGTTTGAGCATGCGCCGGATGCGAGCTTCGACTATGCGCCGGTGTGGCTGCAGGATGCGATTGCGACGGCCTTCAAGAGCGGCGCGGCGCGGATGGCGATCGCGGGGTCGAATCCGGCGCTGCTCTCGAAGCAGGACCCGAGCAAGGTGGCGCGAGCGAATGTGGCGGCTTCGAAGGCGAGTAAGCCGGCGATGGAGCTGATTACTCGGCACGAGATCAACTGGACGATTGTGGCCGCGGCGACGCCGGAGTGGGCGAAGCTGGTGTTTCCCAGCGAGCCGGTGGATGAGGCGATGGCGAAGCTGTGGGAGGCGATCTTCCAGGCTTCGCGGATTACCGGGGACGATCCAGTGGCCGACTGGCTGGCGCATGGGGCTCGGCTGAAGGAACGCGTGAATGTGTTGAATGCGAAGCGGTATGCGGCGCTGCGATTTAAATCGAGCGATGGCGAGACGGATTTGACGGTGGGGCTGGCGGACCAGCATCTGTGGGCCGGGGGCGGCACGATGGCGGGGAATGGGGTGTATTGCCAGCCGAATATTCCGACGGAGGAGTGCTTTACAACCCCGCACAAGGACCGCGTGGATGGCGTGGTGCGGGCGTCGAAGCCGCTCTCGCACCAGGGGACACTGATTGAGAATATTCGCTGCCGGTTTGAGGGTGGAAAGATTGTGGAGGCGACCGCGACGGCGGGTGAGGATGTGCTGAACCGGCTGATCTCGACCGACGATGGAGCGCGGCGGCTGGGTGAGGTGGCGTTGGTGCCGGCTTCGTCGCCGATCTCGGCTTCGAAGATTCTGTTCTGGAGCACGCTGTTCGATGAGAATGCGGCGAGCCATATTGCGCTGGGGCAGGCTTACTCGACGTGCCTGATCGGCGGGGAGAAGATGAGCGAGCCGGAGTTGAATGCGCTGGGGGCGAACTCGAGTTTGATCCATGTGGACTGGATGATCGGGTCGGCGGCGATGGATGTGGATGGGATTGCGGCGGATGGCACGGTCGAGCCGCTGATGCGCGCGGGCGAGTGGGCTTGAGGCACCAGCACCTTAGTCCGGCGCGACTGGAGGCGTTCTCGGATGGCGTGATCGCGGTGATCATCACGATCATGGTGCTGGAGCTGAAGGTTCCGGTGGCGGATGGGTGGAAGGGCTTGCACGCGGTTCTGCCTACGCTGACTTTGTACCTGCTTTCTTTCCTCCAAGTAGGCGTCTATTGGGTCAATCATCATTATTTGATCGATGAGGCGGAGACGGTGAGCCATGGGACGCTGTGGGCCAACCTGATCTTTTTGTTCTGCCTGTCGCTGTTTCCGTTTGCGACGGCTTGGGTGGGGGAGAAGCATCTTTCGCCGTTTTCGACGGCGCTGTACGCGGCGGTGAGCATTCTGCCGGGGGTGTCGTACACGGCATTGTGGCTGACGATTCGGGCGAAGAGCACGGCACCGCCTCATGCGACGTGGAGCAAGCTGATTGCTTCGACGTCGCTGTATCTGCTGGCGATTCCGGCGGCGCTGTACAATCCGATGCTGGCGTTGGGGCTGATCGGGGTGGTCGCGGTGATGTGGCTTTTGCCGCCGAAGGTCGAGGATTCTGGGCAGATTTCCAGCGGCAGGGCAGGTCTGCGTTAGACAAGGTAAACTTTCCAGTGAGATGGAATTTTCCGGTTGTGGCACGGCACTTGTAACTCCTTTCCGCGAGGACGGCGGGCTCGATGAGCCGGCGCTGGTTCGCTCTGTCAATTGGCAGATCGAGTCGGGCATCAATTTTCTGGTGCCTTGCGGCACGACGGGCGAGGCTTCCACGCTGAGCGAGGCGGAGACGCTGCGCGTAACCGAGACGGTGGTGGGTACGGCCGCCGGGCGCGTTCCTGTGTTTGCCGGGTGTACGCACAATGCCACGCGCGAGGTCGTGGGCAAGGCGAAGAAGCTGGCGCAGGTGCAGGGGCTGACCGGGCTGCTGACGGCGAATCCGTACTACAACCGGCCGGGGCAGGAGGGGCAGTATCTGCACTTCAAGGCGATCGCCGAGGCGACGGCGCTGCCGGTGCTGCTGTACAACATTCCTTCGCGAACGGGCGCGAACCTGGAGCCGGCGACGGTGCTGCGGCTTGCGGAGATTCCGAACATCGTGGGGATCAAGGAGTCGAGCGGCAACCTGGCGCAGATTACGGAGTTGATGACGCAGGCTCCGCCGAGCTTCAAGGTGTTTTCGGGCGACGATGGGCTGACGCTGCCGATCCTGGCGATGGGCGGGGCGGGGCTGGTTTCGGTTGCGTCGAATGTGATCCCCGCGCAGATGGCGCAGATGGTGCGGGCGGCGATGGCGGGCGACTGGCCGACGGCGCGGAAGATCAACCGGCAGTTCTACCGACTGATGCAGGCGCACTTCTGGGAGGCGAGTCCGGCTCCGGTGAAGGCGGTGCTGGCGCTGCTGGGACATGGCGAGGATCGGCTGCGGTTGCCGATGACGGCGGTGACGCCGGCGACGCGGAGGAAGCTGGAGCTGCTGGTGGGGGAGCTGGGGTTGCTGCGGGATGAGCCGGGGTCGGGTTCGAGGATGTTTTAGGCCAAAAATGTGAGCATTTTCGACAAAATCTGGTCAAAACCAGTCGACCGCGACAAATATGCTTCGCTCATCACCGACTTGCTCAAGAGTTATGGCGTGGATGTGGCCTCCTACGACGTCGACTCCTTCGCTCTGCGAACACGAGAGAGTGGAACGATGTACCTGGACAACGGGTACGCGCGATACTGCGCCGCCACTCCGAAAGATCGCGATGCGGTCATGGAAAACTTCGCGAGTGCACTCGCTCTTCCAAAAGAAGAGGTTCCCGACAACTTCGATGAAGCTAAATCGAAGGTTATGCCCCTAATACGCAGCGCAGCCTATTACTCGATCATTGACTTGATGTCTCGCGCGGACGGCGGAACTCTTGCCGAACCCGCGATACAGAAGCTTACTGGTGACCTCGTTGTTGGGTTTGGATACGATTGCGAACGCACGGTAGACCACATCATCAAAGCCAATATAGACAAGTGGCAGATTTCGTTCGAGGATGCGCGTTCCGCCGCAGAGCTAAATCTCCGCGATATTACGGATTCATCATGTATCGTCGAGCACTCTCCGGGCCTTTATCTCATTGCAACGAACGACTCCTATGACAGTTCGCGACTGCTGCTGACAGAGTTTTTTGAGAACCTTCCGCTCTACGGAAACCCCGTGGCCTTCTTGCCAGATCGTGACCATGTTTGGATCGCCGGTGCCAACGACACTGTTGCTCTCGCCCTGATGCTCAAGTTTGGCGAAGAGACGCACCTTGACGCCTATACCTTATCCGCTGGTCTATTCACTCTCTCCGAAGGCAAATGGTACCGGTGGCAACCAACCGAGCCCTCTCTCGCACGAACTCATAGAGAGATTTTTCGAAGACGGCAGGCCATCGACTATAGCCAGCAGAAAGAGCTGCTCAACAAGTTGAACGAGCGGGAAAATGTGGACCTTTTCGTCGCAAGCTATTCGCTTTACGATCCCGGCGATGGGGAAGAATTTTACAGCTCCTGCGTCTGGTCAAAAGATATTCCGTCGCTTCTGCCCGAGACGGATCGGGTGATCTTATTCATCGATCCGGAATCGAAGGATCGTTTGACTGTTTCATGGACGGTGCTGCAGTCGACTTTGACAGAACCGCTACAACGAGTTCCAGGTTTGTTCCCGCGAAGGTTCAGGGCATACACCTTCCCCAACACCGAACAAATTTCTGCGCTACGGATACAGTCCCTCTAGCCACTGAAGAGCCGAGAACGAAGCGCTACAATCGAAGACACAATGACACCAGAGAGTCTTGAAACAAGGATTGAGCGACACTTCGCCGCGGGTGCGGCGGCGGTCGACGACAAGGGCGCGATGGAGGCGTTTCTTGAGCTGCGCGCGGCGCTGGAGGCCGGGTCGCTGCGGTCGGCGGAGCCGGATGCGGCCGAGGCGATTGGGTGGCGGGTGAATGCGTGGGTGAAGCGCGGGATTCTGCTGGGGTTTCGGATTGGGAAGCTGAATGACCAGTCGATTGTGAGCTCGATGGCGACGAGCGGGCTGGGGAAACATCCGCAGATGACGTTCGTCGACAAGGATACGTATCCGGCGCGACGGTTTACGCCGGAAGATGGCGTACGCGTGGTGCCGGGGGGAAGCTCGGTGCGGTCGGGGGCGTTTGTGGCGCGTGGGGTGGTGATGATGCCTCCGGCATATATCAATGCCGGCGCGTATGTGGACGAGGGGACGATGGTGGACTCGCATGCGCTGGTGGGGAGCTGCGCGCAGATTGGGAAGCGGGTGCATCTGTCGGCGGCGGCGCAGATTGGCGGGGTGCTGGAGCCGGTGAACGCTTCGCCCGTGATCATCGAGGACGATGTGCTGGTGGGTGGGAACACGGGCGTATACGAGGGCACGATCGTTCGGCGCAAGGCGGTGCTGGCGGCGGGAACGATTCTGACGCGCGGGACGCCGGTGTATGACGCGGTGAATGGGACGATCCTGAAGGCCACGGCTGAGATGCCGCTGATTATTCCGGAGGGCGCGGTGGTGGTGCCGGGATCGCGCACGGTGACGAGCGGACACGGCAAGGCGATGGGGTTGAGTGTGTATACGCCAGTGATTGTGAAGTATCGGGATGAGAAGACGGATATTTCGACGGCGCTTGAGGATTTGTTGCGGTAGGGCTTGACATCGTAGCTACTTAGTAGCTACGATGTATTGGGATTGTTTGGTGCATTTGATGTCCTTTCAAAAGGTGTTTCCTTCCATCGCCGTACACCCGGCGCTTTCATTCCTTCGGAATGTATTTCTAGCGCCAGATCGATTGGATCGACCTTATTTGAGAGGACGAAAATGTTTGATTGGGATGAGGCGAACATTGCCCATATTGCGGAACACGATGTATTGCCGTCGGAGGCTGAGGAAGTAGTCGCAAACAATCCGTTAGACATCGGACAACAGACGCGCAATGGCGAAGCGCGTTTGATGCAGATCGGCGCAACTCTTTCTGACCGAATTTTAGTCGTAATTACAACGCTGCGCGGAACGAAGACTCGGATCGTCACAGCATTCCCTGCAAGCCGCGCGTATCGTGCTTTCTATTTAGCTCAGAAGGACCGAATCGATCATGGAAAAACGGATATTACCTGACTTCAAGTCCGAAGCCGAAGAGGCGAAGTGGTGGTTCGATAACCAGGACGAACTCCTGAAGGATTTCGAGCAGGCCGCAGTGGAAGGCCGGCTTGGGCGTGGCACGGCTGCTCGTCTGGGCGGCATACCTACGACTACGATCCGGCTCGACCCGGACGACATCGCCCTCGCGCGAGAACAAGCCAGCAGGAAGGGTCTGAAGTACCAGACCTATCTCAAGATGCTGGTGCATGAGGCGCTTGTAAAGGCCAAGACCTAACCTGGCCGCGGCATTTAGAGCAGTTGGAGGGCGCGCCGGACGGTTGGCTTAAGAAGTGTAGAATCAAGGTTAAATGGCACAAGATAAATTACGCATGATCCCCCTTGGGGGCCTTGGTGAGTTCGGGATGAACTGCATGGCCCTCCGCTGGCAGGATGACATTATCGTCATCGATGCCGGTCTTATGTTTCCTGAAGAAGAGTTGCTGGGCGTCGATATTGTCGTTCCCGATATCAGCTACCTGACGGAGAACCGCGACAAGGTTCGCGCGATCCTGCTGACGCATGGGCATGAGGACCACATTGGCGGACTGCCGTGGATTCTCTCCGAGTTGAACGTGCCGGTGTATGGCACGGAATTCACGCTGGCGTATGTCGAGGGCAAGCTGGAAGAGCATCGGCTGCTGGATGATGCCGAGTTGATCGAGATGCTGCCCGGGCGGCGGTTTACGCTGGGGCCGTTTTCGATCATGCCGATCCGGGTGACGCACTCGCTGGTGGACTGTGTGGCATTGGCGATCCATACGCCGGTGGGCGTGGTGGTGCATACGGGCGACTTCAAGATCGATCTTTCGTCGCCGGATGGCAAGCCGTTCGACCTTCATGCATTTGCAGAACTGGGCAAGACGGGCGTGCTTTGCCTGCTGCAGGACTCGACCAACGTCGACCGGCTCGGGTATACGCCGAGCGAGCGTGCCGTAAGGCCGCGGCTGGATGAAATATTCGCGCAGACGAAGAAGAAGCTGTTCTTCAGCTGCTTCAGCTCGTCGATTCACCGGATTCGGGTGGCGATGGAACTGGCGCAGGTGCATGGGCGCAAGGTCGCGGTGATTGGGCGGTCGCTGGATAATTCCACCGAGATTGCGCAGGATCTGGGGTATCTCGACCTGCCGGCGGGGCTGGTGATCAACCCGGGGCAGATTCGCGACATGCCTGCGAATAAGGTGCTGGTGATGATCTCGGGGACGCAGGGTGAGCCGATGTCGGCGCTTTCGCGTGCGGCGGTGAATAATCACAAGTTTGCGCATATCGATGCGGGGGACACCGTGCTGCTGAGCTCGCGCGTGATTCCGGGGAATGAGAAGTCGATCTACCGGATGATCGACCACCTGGAGCGGCGCGATGCGAAGGTGATCCATGACGATGGGACGGCGGGATTGATCCATGTGAGCGGACACGGCTCGCAGGAAGAGATGCGGCTGATGATCAACCTGCTGCGTCCGAAGTTTTTCATTCCGATCCATGGGGACTACCGGCATCTGAAGCGTCATGCGGAGCTGGCGGGTTCGATGGGGATCGTCGAGAAGGTGATTCTGCTGGAGGATGGCGAGATTCTCGACGTCGACAAGACGAGCGCGGTGAAGAATGGCAAGGTGACCGTGGGCCGGGTGTGCATCGACTCGGGCGGCTCGATCGACGTGGTGGAGGACATCATTATTCGCGATCGCCAGCACATCGGCGAGGGCGGGATTGTGCTGCCGATCATCACGATCAACAAGCATACGGGCAAGCTGGAGAATGCGCCGGAGATTGTGATGCGCGGGTTTGCGGTGGATGATGCGAATATGATCTCGGAGTCGCGGCAGGTGGTGCAGAGGACGCTGGATGACTCGAGCGACGAGGAGAAGGCGGACTACGGTGTGATCAAGGAGAAGATCCGCAACGACCTGAAGCGGTATATCCAGAAGAGCATGAGCCGCAGGCCGCTGATTATGCCGGTGATTCTGGAGATATAGGTACTTCGTACCGTTCTCGACGCTTTGCGTGTCCCTTGCTCATCCTCTATTGCGGACAATGAGATTTTTCTTCGTAATTGAGAGTAAGCATTGCGGTTTCCGCATCCAACGGATGCAGGAGAACCCTCGTATGCTCACGTCTGGCTTGATCAGCATCATCGTTACGCTTGTGGTGATCGGTCTGGTGCTGTACCTGATCGAACTGATTCCGATGGATGGCACCATCAAGAATATTATCCGCGTGATTATCATCATCGCGGTGATTGTGTGGCTGCTGCAGGCGTTTGGACTGATCGGGCCGATCGGACCGTTTCACCGCCTCGTTCGATGATTCGCTACACTTGATGCCTCATGGAGATTCCCGAGACACGGGTGCGCGGTGTGGGGCGGGTTGCGGCTTCGTTGCGGCGGGCGCGGCGGGCGGTGGCTCCGCGGAAGAAGCCGTTCTGGGTGCTGCTGGCTGCGACGGTTGTGGTGTTTTGCGTGTCGGCGTGGCCGTTTACGCGGGCGCACCTGCAGGCGGTTGGCGTGCTGCGGCAGGTGGCGGGACAGCCGGTCCCGTGGATCGTCAGCAAAGTAACCGCGGTGCCTGTGACTACGCAGGACTTCAGCTTTGCGATCGAGGCGGCGACGGGACAACAACAGGTGAGGGCGCGGATGTATTTGCCGCAGGGCAGGCCGCATGCGCCGGCGCTGGTGATCTTCCATGGCGTGCATCATCTGGGGATCGACGAGCCGCGGCTGATGGGGTTTGCGGCGGCGATGGCGAGTTGCGGGATTCGCGTGCTGACGCCGGAGCTGCCCGACATCAAGGACTACCATGTGGGGCCAGCGTCGGTGCGGACGATTGGCGAGTCGGCGAAGTGGTTCGCGGCGCAGACCGGCGGGCCGGTTGGGGTGATGGGGTTGAGCTTTTCGGGCGGCCTGGCTCTGGTGGCGGCGGCGGACCCGCTGTATCACGCGGACTTCAAGTTTGTGCTGGCGGTGGGGTCGCAGGACTCGATGGGCCGCGTGAGCCGGTACTACTGGACAGGGCGCGATGTGCGGCCGGATGGGTCGACGGAGGTGCTGCCGGCGCATGAGTATGGGCCGCTGGTGCTGGAGTATGAGTATCTCGAAGACTTTGTGCCAGCGCAGGACCTGGGGCCGGTGCGGGCGGTGCTGCGGGCGCATCTGTACGAGGACAAGCAGGGCGAGGCGGAGGCTTCGCTGGGACTGAACGAGGCGCAGAAGCGCGAGGCGCTGGAGCTGATGGATGCGGTTTCGCCGGTGACGCGGGCGAAGATTGCGGCGGCGATTGCGAAGCATGCGAATGAGCTGGCGGGCTTATCGCCGCGCGGGCGGCTGAAGACGCTGAACACGCCGGTATATCTGCTGCATGGCGAGGCGGACAATATTATTCCTTCGGCAGAGACGCTATGGATGGCGAGCGAGCTGCCGCGCGAGGAGTTGAAGGCGATGCTGGTGAGCCCGGTGCTGTCGCATCTGGATCTGGATGGGGCAAAGCCAGGGGCGATGGATGAGTGGCGGCTGGTACATTTTTTTGCGCTGGTGATGGATGCGGCGGAGACGCCGGGGACAGCCTCGCATTGGTTTTAGAGCATTTTTCCTATTACTGTGAACCGGGAAATGTACAAGAGTGCCGCTTTTCTTGGGAAAAAACGACGTGTAGTTCTGAGACCTAGCGTACACCCATAGAAAAATGCTCTAGCGGTACTACCGAAAAAACAACATGTAGACGGCGACCAGTCCAACGAACACGACGACGAGGGCGATCGCCCAGGTTCCGACCTTTTCCTTTGCGACAAGGTCATTGCGTTCCGGTTTTGCGGGATCGTAGCGCAGCGAGAGCGCGTCTCCTGGGTGGTAGGCCTCACTCGTTGTGAAGGTACCGCCGAACCACTCGCCCTTCACTCTGTACGTGAACGCCACGCTGTACTCGGTACCGTTTCGTGACGATACCGCGTTCACGTTCGACACTGCGCCATCCGCACTGATCCAGCCTTCGTACATTCGCAGCCTTCCCGCTCAGCGATCTGCGTCAGGCCTACTATACCTGTCGCGGAATGTCAGGATCGAATCCCTTGTGATGAGATGCGCGCGGTGCGGCTATGGGGATTGGGGATATGCAACATTTAGGGTCTCCGCAATTTTGGTGAGGCGCTTGTCGCGGGTCCAGAGAGTTGCCTTCGGAGTGAGTCGAACGGCGGCGAGAAGATGCACATCAATGTAGCCGATGCCAAGCCCGTACAGTTTGTGCTGAGAGATGAACCGCAATACCTCATCATGGCTGGCGCTGATTACAGTGGGGAGTTGTTGCAGGGTATCTAGAATGGCTTGCCTTGGATGCAGGTCTCCCATTGCAAGTTCGCCGACAATCAGCGGGTGAGACAGGACATCTCCCTGGTCGAGCAACTGTCGCATGACAGTATCGCCCTTTCGTAGATGATCGACCCATATCGAGGTGTCGACGAGAATCATTTTGGACGACGACGGGGAATGGGCTTCAGGTTTGGCTGGCTGCCACCGAGCAATGCGAGCCTTCGGGAAGCTTCACGTTGGACGAGGGCGGTAAGAGCCTCCCGAATGAGGGCGGATTTCTCGCTCAATCCTGTGTAGGACTGGGCTGTCGCGACTAACTCGTCATCCAGTGCAATGGTTGTCCGCATGATTCCTCCAATTCCCTGCATCAATTATCGCATCATTCGATGCCATAATTGATGCTATCTGTTTGGAGAGACAATAGGAGAATGAGTGAGCTGGTGACGTTGGACGAGATTCGTGCGGCGCGGCGGCGGCTGGTGGGGGTTGCGGCGTATACGGGGCTGCATCGTGTGGAGCCGGAGCGGCTGCGGGCGGCGGGGATTGAGGCGCTGCCTTTTGAGCTTGCGATCAAGGCGGAGAGCGAGCAGCCGATTGGGAGCTTCAAGCTGCGCGGGGCTTATAACCGGATCGCACAGCTTACGGCGGAGGAGCTGGAGCGGGGCGTGATTACATATTCGAGCGGCAACCACGCGCAGGGCGTGGCGTATGCGGCGCGGGCGCTGGGGGCGAAGGCGGTGATCGTGATGCCGGACAATGCGCCTGCGAACAAACGCGAGGCGACGGCGGCGCTGGGCGCGGAGATTGTGCTGGTGGGGCCGTCGAGTTCGGACCGCAGGGCGAAGGCGGAGGAGCTGGCTGCGGCGCATAGCTACGTGATCATCCCGCCATATGACGATCCGGCGATTATCGCGGGGCAGGCGACGTGCGGGATGGAGATTCTGGAGCAGTTGGGCGAGATTCCGCACGATACGGTGATCCTGTCGCCCGTGTCAGGCGGTGGTCTGCTGAGCGGGATTGCTACGGGCGTGAAGCTGGCCGCGCCTCTGATTACGCGGAGGCGCATCGAGGTGTGGGGGGTGGAGCCGGGGCTTGCGGCAGATGCGAAGGAGTCGTTCGAGACGAAGACGCTGGTGGAGTGGCCGGCGGCGAAGACGACACGGACGATCTGCGATGGGCTGCGGACGCAATTGCTGGGGCGGCTGAACTTCGATCATATTGTGCGGTTTGTGGATGGGATCGTGACTGTCTCAGAGGACGAGATTCGCGCGGCGATGCGAGTGATGCTGGCGGCGACCGGCCTGTTGGCGGAGCCGAGCGGGGCGGTGACGCTGGCGGGGGCGCTGTTTCATCATGCGGAGCTGCCGAAGTGCGGACAGATGGTGGCTGTGTTGAGTGGAGGTAACCTGGAGCCGGAGTTGCGGGGCGAGTTGGAGAATGGTATTGCCGGAGGGCTTCATGGCCGGATTTGAGAGACAAAGGAAGAACGCGAAGGACGCAAAGGAAGGGCCGCAAAGGACGCGGAGGGGATGTGGGTGGATCGTTCCTTTCGCGCAAGAACGGCGTCTAACGAGTATGAGCCGATGGGGAATCGCTGCCGTGCTGTTGGTGCTTGTGGCGCCGATGGCGCATGGGCAGAAGAAGAAATCGAAGGATCCCATGGCGGGGTACGACCGCTCGGCGCGTGGGACGATGGTGCATCCGGCGATTGTGTATGTGTCGGCGGACGACAATGCGCAGCATGTGGCCGAGGTGGCGCCCGGGCATGAGGTTGTGGTGATGGAGCGCAATGGGGCCTGGGTGCGAGTGTTTGCGAACACGGATATTCCCGACGAGAAGGCGGACGAGGATAAGCCGGAGTTTGGTGAGGATTCGACGGAGACGCCTGCCTCGGGGTGGATTCGGGACAAGGGGTTGATTACGCCGGCGACGGTGGGCGGTGATGCAGTGTTGTTTGGATCGGCGGCGAACTTTGAGGATGAGGCTTCGCGGCCGCATGCTCCGAAGAACGCGGCGGAGGCGGCGCACCTGCTGTATCGGCGGGTGGCGGAGTATTATCCCGACTCGCCGCTGGCGGGGGAGGCGATGTACCGCTCGGCGGATGTGCGGTGGCAGTTGGACAAGGCGGACATCAGCACACTGCCCTCGGCGAAGGAGCAGGAGGCGTATCTGCGGCCACAGCTTTATGAGGGCGAGATGCAGAAGGTGATGAAGCTGTATCCGGGGACGAAGTTTGCGGCGCTGGCGGCGTACGACCTGCTCGACAACAAGCTGTGCGGGGACTGGCAGGGGCTGCCGAAGTGTCCGGAGATGGAGGCGGGGCTTTACGAGAAGTATGCAGACCGGTATCCGGATAGCCCGAAGGCCGCCGAGGCGCTGTATCAGGCGACGTATCGCGAGGGTGTGCTGGTATCGATGTACCTGGTCGAAGACAATCGCAAGCGGTCGGAGCAGGCGGCGGCAAATGCCAAGGGGTTGGCGGATGAGATGAAGCAGAGGTATCCGCAGTCGGACTATACGGCGCGGGCGGCGAGCATTGCGTATCGTGTGGGGCAAGGGATCGCGGTGTATGGGAATGACCGGGACTAGGGGCGGGATTTTCCGGACTGTTGGGCATCGCAGCTAAAATGGCGGTATGACTATCGTTCAGGTGATTGTCCTGGCCATCGTGCAGGGACTTGCTGAGTTGCTGCCGGTTTCGAGCTCTGCCCATGTTGTGGTTGCGGAGAAGCTGATGGGGTTGGACCCATCGTCGCCGCAGATGACGCTGCTTCTGGTGATGCTGCATACAGGCACGATGTTTGCCGTGATTGCTTACTTCTGGAAGCAGTGGAAGCAGACGTACTTTGCTTCGGCGGATGCTTTCAAGCGGGTGGCGATCCGGCTGGCATGGGCGACGCTGCTGACGGGCATTCTGGGCGAGGCGATCAAGAAGCTAATCGAGAAGACGGCGTTTCACGGAGCACCGAAGGCGGAGATTGAGCTGCTGTTTGGGCGGCTGGACTTGATTGCTCCGGCGCTGGCGTGTGCGGGGATTTTGATTCTGCTGGCGGGGATGCGCGAGAAGAAGCTAGCGGCTGCGGAAGCTGCTGAAGCGACCAGCCTGGCTGGACGCATTACTGGGCGGACATCGGTGAGCGTGACGATGCGGCAGGCGGGATGGATTGGGCTGGTGCAGGGGCTGGCGCTTCCCTTCCGCGGGTTTTCGCGGTCTGGGGCGACGATCTCGACCGGGATGCTGACGGGGGCGACGAAGGAGCGGTCGGAGCGGTTCAGCTTTGCGCTGGCGGTGATCCTGACGCCGGCGGTGGTGGCGCAGGAGTCGATGCGGTTGCTGCGGGCTACGCATGAGGCTGCGGCGACAGGTGCGCCGATCGACCTGCATGGGACGATTGTGTTCAGCCTGCTGGGGGCGGTGTTCTCATTCTTCGCCGGACTGGTGGCGCTGAAGTGGTTGAGTAGCTGGCTGGAGAATGGGCGGTGGTATTTGTTTGGGATTTATTGTCTGGTGGCGAGCGGGGTGGTGTTTTGGCTGCATACGCGGGGGTATTAGGGGCTGGATTCGCACGAGAGGGTAAACTATCGCCTTCGGTATGGTATCTTATATGGTACTATAGCTCGTGATCGAGTTACGCCAATACATCGACCGGATGGGCCGCAATCCATTTGATCGTTGGTTTGAGAGGCTGGACAACGATACTCGCGCGCGAATCGTAACGGCGCTCGATCGCCTGGAGCGGGGAAATTTCTCGACGGTAAAGGGAGTCGGTGGCGGCACGCTCGAATTGCGGCTCGATTTTGGTCCAGGCTATCGGATTTATTTTGGCAAGGACGGAGAGACGCTTGTGATCCTGCTTGGCGGCGGGAGGAAGAGACGCCAACAGGCTGACATTGAGACAGCACTTACGCTTTGGCAGGAATATAAGAGACGAAAACGGGAGGAATGATGCCACTCACGAAAAGCTTCAACGAGACTGTGAAGGCCCAGCTTCAGGAGAGCGAGGGATTTCGACGTGCGCTGCTTCGCGAGGCGGTTGGGTGCATGTTGTCGGGAGATGTTGAGACGGGAAAGTCGGTTCTGCGGAAGTACATCAACGGCACGATTGGATTTGTGCAGTTGGGGAACGACCTGGGACGCTCACCGAAGGTGCTGATGCGGATGTTCAGTCCGGTGGGAAATCCGCAGGCAAAGAATTTATTCGAGATCGTGGCTTACCTGCAGAAGATTGAAGGTACGGTGCTCGAAGTTGTCGACAGAACAGCGGCTTAAGCCGTAGCGGATGGGGTGCGCGTGTAGAGCCAGGCCCAGTAGATGAGTGGGAGTTGCAGGGGTAGGCGCAGCCATCCGACCCATTGGGGGATCGAGGGGAAGGCCGCGTGGCCGGTCGCCATGTAGAGGTTGGCGGGAAGGACTGCAATTAGCAACGCGATGAGGCCCCAGGCTGCGGCGCGCTGGACGGCGGGGATGGGTGTGAGGATGCCGAGGCCGCCGGCGATCTCGGCTGCGCCGCTGAGGAGGACCAGGGAGCGGTGGGCGGGGAGATAGGGCGGGACGATCGTCATGTAGCGGGGGGTGGCTGCGAAGTGCAGGGCGCCGGAGGCGAGGTAGAGGGTACCCATGAGGAGGCGGGGGATCTGGAGACTCGAAGCGCGATAGTGTTTCAGTTTGAAAATGTCGTCCACAAACCCCACACGCCCACCCCGACGACTGCAATGCTAATAAGCGAGAGGAGCATGATCGCTCTCATCGGTTTTGCACCCTCGTAACGCTGGAAGATGAAAAACCGCAACCCCAGCATGATGCCGCCCAAGCCGACTAAGAGGGGTGAAGTTCTCATGCCGCCATGCTACCTGATTCACGGCTACATGATTCACGGAGCTGAGCCAGCGATCTCCTCGATCTTGCTTGATTCCCATGTGTCAGATGCGAGACATGGGCACCCGGCAGGCGGGGGGATGGTCATGGTGCTCCCCTTCAAATGGGTGGAAAGCGGGTGAAGAGTGCGGTTCGCTCCGCGAATGCCCACCTTAGCGACGATGAAGCCGTCGCGAAGATGGGGCACCCGATTTTGTGGTGCTACCAGGTATCGCTCTGCTGGAGGAACTCGGGGCTGACGGGGTTCTCGTAGACGGAGTAGTCGCGGGTTACTACGGTCAGGCCGGATTCGGAGACGAAGTAGTTCTTCTTGTCCTCGTTGGGGTCGTAGCCGATGACGGTGCCGTCGGGGATGTGGACGTCGCGGTCGATGATGGCGTGGCGGATGCGGCAGTGGCGGCCGATGTTGACGTGGGAGAAGATGATCGACGAGTCGACGTCGGCGTAGGAGTTGACGCGGACGTCCTGGGAGAGGACGGAGTTGCGGACGACCGAGCCGGAGACGATGGAGCCGGCGGCGACGATGGAGTTGATGGCCATGCCGGTGCGTCCGGGCTCGCCGAAGACGAACTTGGCGGGCGGGTACTGGTAGGGGCGGGTGCGCATGGGCCAGGACTTGTCGTAGAGGTTGAAGATGGGGGTGACGCCGGCGACGTCCATGTTGGCCTCGAAGTAGGCTTCGAGGGTGCCTACGTCGCGCCAGTAGAGGGCGCGCTGCTTGTTCTCGTCGACGAAGTTGTAGGCCATCATCTTGAAGCGGCCGAGCAGCTTGGGCAGGATGTCGTGGCCGAAGTCGTGCTTGGAGTCGGGGTCTTCGGCGTCCTTCATCAGCTCGGGGAGCAGGATGTCGGTGTTGAAGAGGTAGATGCCCATGGAGGCGTCGACCATCTCGGGGTTGAAGGGCGAGCGGAGGTCGGTAGAGACGGGTTTCTCGATGAAGCCGGTGACCTCACCGTTGCGCGCGACCTCGACGACACCGAAGCGGGAGACCTCCTCTGGCGTGATGGGCAGGGTGGCGAGCGTGACCTCGGCGCCAGAGTCCTTGTGCTGCTGAAGCATGCGGCCATAGTTCATCTTGTAGATATGGTCGCCGGAGAGGATGAGGACGTAGCGGGGCTCTTCCGCGCCGATGGAGTAGATGTTCTGGTAGACGGCGTCGGCGGTGCCCTGGTACCAGGATTTGGAGACGCGTTGCATGGGCGGGAGGATCTCGATGAACTCGCCGAGTTCGTTGGCGACGACCGGGCCCCAACCCTCGCGGATGTGGCGGTTGAGTGAGAGGGCTTTGTACTGGGTGAGGATGTAGACGTGGCGCAGATCGGAGTTGATGCAGTTCGAGAGCGTGATGTCGATGATGCGGTACTGGCCGGCGAAGGGGACGGCCGGCTTGGCGCGGTCGCGGGTCAAGGGGAAAAGCCGTTCGCCTGCACCACCTGCAAGCAATACGCCGAGCGTGTCTCTCATCATCCGTACCCTCAAGAGTCGAAGCGTTACAGAACGTCGGATGCACAAAATGCATCCGTGGTTCAGCGAATCGAGAGTCTACCATGCGACGGTTGATTTTGGACTTTGGTGTGTCAAGGCGAAGACAAAAGCAAAGTCAACGGCAAGGGAAGGACGCAAAGGGGCTAAGGTTTGCGCGAAGGCCGCGGCTATTCGCTGGCTGGGGGTTGCTCTGTGGGCGGGCCAATGTCGATGTCGGCGGAGTCTTCTTCGGGCAGGCTGATGCGGAGGGACTTCAGGAAGGTAAGGTCGTTGCGGGTGAAGGGGCCGACGGCTGCATTCGTGGACGCTTCGGCGGCCTCTTCCTCGGCCTCCACCTCGTTCAGGCCGATGGTGGCCTCAAGCATGAGGAGGACATCGAAGCCCTGGTCGCGGATGTTCTTGACGACGCCGGCGATGTTTTCCGATTCGGAGACGGACTCGTGGATGGCTTCGCCGAGCTTCTGGATCAGTTTCTTTACCTTTTGATTCAATGCCGCCTCCGGGCTGCCCTGGGATTGAGCTTCATCCGCATCGGGTATTCCCGGCCCTGAGAAGACCGGCGGGAACGGCATTGCGGTAAATCTCTCTGCCTATCGCCTAAGAATACGCCGGGCTGGAGGCTCGCCGCAATGCCATTTCGCAGGAGCCTATGGCGTGACGAATTAGACGGACTGAATCCCTAAAGGCGGGTGTGGTGGTCGGCCCAGGCGTCTTCCAGGCTGTGGGCCAGCTCCTCGACTTTGGGAGTTCGCGACGCGCCCCATACCAGCAGACCCGCAGCAGCTGCGCAGACTCCCCCGACGGCCCAGATCAAGCGTTTCATGATTTTTGCTCTCCTTCGAAAATGCGTTCTAAGGCTTGGATGCGGCGGCGAGGGGTTTGGTCTCACGAGCGCATTTTTTTTGCTTTGGAACACGACGAGCTTTCGTGGAGAGGACGCGGGAGGCTACACTTTGAGGATGGATCGGGTTCGCTTTGGACGGGCGTTGGGGTTTGGGGCGCGGCAGGCGATGAAGACGATCGTGGCTACGGTGGACGCCGCAACGGCGGAGAATCCGGCGGGGAATTTGTCACGGAATCCGTCTAAGGGAACGGGACGGGCGTCTTCTGGATCGCAGGCTCCGGCCTCGGCTGCGGCGAGGGTTTCGACGGTCGTTTCGGAGGATTCGACGGGGGCGGCGAGCCGCGGGACCGTGACGAAGGCCGCTCAAACGGCTGGCAAGACGGCTGCGCAGGCTCGTGAGGTGCAACGAGGAGTGAAGCGGGGGAGCCGGCGGCTCGGCGAGGCGGTGTGGAGTCCCTTTGTGCGGCTCTCCGGGGTGGTGTGGCTGGAGGTGATGGGGGTCTTCTTCGGGGTCTTCGCGCTGTTTGCTCTGTCGGCGGTATGGCGCCTGCGCGGGGAGTGGCGCCTGACCGCGACCAATGCGGCCAGTCATCGCAGCCTGCTGGGAGCGGTGGGGATGCTGGCGCTGTTCGGGTATTTCTGCGTGAGCAGCTTTTTGCGGGCGAAGCGGCGGGAACGCGGGCGGTAGAACAGTTGCCGCTTGTCAGTGGTTAGTTGTTAGTTAGAGGCTGCGCGGATCGTCTTCTGTGCGGATAGAGTCGAGTGGACTATGGCTGATATCACCAAAACGAACGCGAAGACGAAGTTCACGACGAGTTCGGGGATTCCGGTGGAACCGGTCTATCGGGCACTGCGGGATTTTGACGCGGCTTGGGCGCTGGGCGAGCCTGGGGAGTTTCCGTTTACGCGCGGGATTCAGCCGACGATGTATCGCGGGCGGCTGTGGACGATGAGGCAGTATGCGGGGATGGGCGATGCCGAGGAGTCGAACCGGCGGTATAAGTTTCTGCTGGCGAACGGGACGAAAGGCTTGAGTGTGGCATTCGACCTGCCGACGCAGATTGGATATGACTCGGACTCGCCCATGGCTCTGGGTGAGGTGGGGAGGGGCGGGGTTGCGATCGATTCGCTTGAGGATATGGAGCGGCTGTTTGCGGGGATTCCGCTGGATACGATTTCGACTTCGATGACGATCAATGCTACGGCTTCGATTCTGCTGGCGCTTTATGTGGCGGCGGCACGGCGGGCCGGGGCTGACGTGAAGAAGCTGAATGGGACGGTGCAGAACGATATTTTGAAGGAGTACATTGCGCGCGGGACTTATATCTATCCGGTGCGTCAAGCGATGCGGCTGGTGACGGATGTGTTTGCATGGGCGGCGGAGGAGGTGCCGGAGTGGAATACGATCTCCATCTCGGGCTACCACATGCGCGAGGCAGGATCGACCGCGGTGCAAGAGGTTGCGTTTACGCTGGCCAATGGTATGACATACGTGCAAGCTGCGATCGGTGCGGGGATGGCCGTCGATGCGTTTGCGCCGCGGCTGAGTTTTTTCTTCAATGCGCATAACAACCTGCTGGAGGAGGTTGCGAAGTTTCGCGCGGCGCGGCGGATGTGGGCGCGGATCATGCGGGACCACTTCGGCGCGAACAACCCGAAGAGTTGGGCGTTGCGGTTTCATGCGCAGACGGCGGGTTCGACCCTGACGGCACAGCAGCCGGAGAACAATATTGTGCGGACGACGCTGCAAGCTCTCGCGGCCGTGCTGGGCGGGACGCAGAGCCTGCATACGAACGGCTTCGATGAGGCCCTGGCGCTGCCGACGGAGCAGGCGGCGCGGATTGCGCTGCGCACGCAGCAGGTGATCGCGCATGAGAGCGGCGTGGTTGAGACGGTGGATCCGCTGGCGGGATCTTATTACGTGGAGTCGCTGACGAATGAGATTGAGCGGCGGGCTGGTTTGTATTTAGAGACGATTGCGGGGTTTGATACGAGCGGCAAAGGGATGGGGATGCTGCGGGCGATCGAGCAGGGGTATGTGCAGCGGGAGATTCAGAACGCGGCGTATGCGTACCAGCGGGCGGTGGATGCAGGCGAGGCGATTGTGGTGGGGGTGAATGAGTTTGTGAGCGAGGAGGTAGCCGTGCCCACGCAAAAGATTGACACTGATTTGGAGCGGCGGCAGGTGGAGCGGGTGCGAGCGATGCGGATGCGGCGGGATGCGGAGTTGCATGCTGCGGCGATGCGGGCGGTGGAGGACGCGGCTCGGAGTGGTGAGAATTTGATGCCGAGGATTGTCGAGGCCGTGGAGGCGATGGCCACGGTGGGCGAGGTGTCGGATGCGCTGCGGCGGGTGTTTGGGGAGTATCGCGAGAGTGTAGTGGTTTAGCTTCCTGCGGAGTCGAAAGGCGCCGCAACATCGAGGATGAAGGGGATTGATGATGAGACGATTCGGCTTGGTGGTCTTGCTCGGCATGTGCGGATGCGTAACGAGCCTGGGGGCTCTGGCGCAGGAGGCGGCACAGGGTGTGGCTGCGCCTGTCCCTGCCGGAATACAGGCGGCGAAGAGTGTGTTTCTTTCGAATGCGGGGGCAGACAGCGGGCTATTCCCGCATCCTTTCAGCGGCGGGGCCGACCGAGCGTATAACCAGTTTTATACGGCCATGCGAAGCTGGGGCCGGTATCAGATCGTAAATAGTCCGGACGCAGCCGATCTGGTTTTAGAGCTCAGGCTGTTCGCGCCCAGCGGCCCCACCAATGCCAACAAGCAGTTGGGTGCATCCGATCCGCTGCCTATGTTACGGCTGGCCGTGCTGGATGCGAAGACGCACTTCGTCCTCTGGGCCGTAACGGAGTCGGTCGATCCAGCGGTGGTGCAGAAGACCCACGATCAAAACTTCGACCATGCACTCAATGCTCTTGTGAGCGACTTAAAGGCCGTGGTGTCGAGGGCTGATGCCCAGGGCCATTAGATCGGCTGCGGGCCGGAGCACTGCCTGACAGGCTGCGATACGATGAAAGCGGAAGGAAACTATCGTGTCCGAGACAGCTTCTGTATCTCTTCGTAAGACGGCTTTGAATGCTACCCATCGCGCTCACAAGGCGAAGATGGTCGACTTTGGCGGCTGGGATATGCCGGTGGAGTACTCGGGGCTGATCGCCGAGCACATGGCGGTGCGGACGGGCGTGGGGCTGTTCGATGTGTCGCACATGGGAGACCTCCAACTGCGCGGGCCGGCTTCTCTGGCGGCGGTGCAGCGGCTGTGCATGAACGATGCGTCGAAGCTGGCGGTGGGGCAGGCGCACTACTCGGCGATGCTGGATGAGGATGGCACGTTTGTCGACGACGTGGTGGTGCATAAGCTGGGCGACAACGATTATCTGATCGTGATCAATGCGGGCACGCGGGAGAAGGACGTCGCGTGGGTACGCAGGCAGATTGGCGCGATGCCGGGCGTGCATGTGAACGACTTCAGCGACTATTACACGCAGCTTGCGATCCAGGGGCCGAAGGCTGAAGCGACGCTGCAGAAATTGACCGACACGGATTTGAGTGCGATCAAAAACTACTGGTTTACCTGGGGAAAAGTGTGCGGGCTCTACAACGTGATGATCGCGCGCACTGGATACACGGGCGAGGATGGGTTCGAGATCTATATTCCTTCGGATGAGCCGACGAGCGGACGCGTGTGGAGCGAGGTGCTGGAGGCGGGCGAGGAGTTCGGCATTCTTCCCTGCGGACTGGGGGCGCGGAATACGCTGCGGCTGGAGGCGGCGATGGCGCTGTACGGGCACGAGATTTCGTCGTCGATCAACGTCTATGAGGCGGGGTTGGGGCGGTACGCGAAGCTCGAGAAGGGCTCGGACTTTGTGGGGCGGGATGCCCTGGTGGCTGTCGAGGCGAACGGTGGCCCGAAGCGGAAGCTCGTTGGGCTGGAGATGATCGAGCGCGGGATTGGGCGGGATGGGTATCCGGTGTATACGGTGGGCGGCGAGAAGATTGGCGAGATTACGAGTGGGTCGCCAGCGCCGTTTTTGAAGAAGAATATCGCGCTGGCTTATGTGCCGGTGCAGTATGCGGCTCTGGATGAGGTGGTTGCGGTGGAGGTCCGTGGGCAGTTGGTGAAGGCTCGCGTGGTGCCGACACCTTTTTACAAGCGACCGAAAAAATAAACGGAGGCACGATGCAATTTATGGTTTTGACGCGGCGGCGGATGGAGTCTTTTCCGCCTGAGGAATGGGCGCCGGCACTGCTTGAGACCGAAGCGCAGCGGGTTCGGGAGCTTTATACGGCTGGGTCGGTGCGGTCGATCTGGCGAAGGAAGGATATTCCCGGCTCGGTGATTCTGCTGGAGGCGGCGAGCGAGGAAGAGGTTCGCGCGCTGGTGGGCAGTCTGCCGCTGGCGCAAAAAGGTATGTTGGAGTTCGTTGTGGTGACGGGGCTCGAGCCTTATGCCGGGTTTGCGCCACGCTGAGCGCGGTAAAGCCGCAGTTTTCCTTGGATGGACGCACTACAATCGAAGGTGGAGAACGCGAAAATCATGCCCTATCCTGCAAATTACAAGTACACGAAGGAACATGAGTGGATCTCGGTGGATGGCGCGGCCGGGACCGTGGGGATTACCGACTACGCGCAGGATTCGCTGGGCGATATCGTCTTTGTCGAACTGCCGAAGGTGGGCGATTCGCTGGAGGCCGGAAAGATCTTCGGCTCGGTTGAAAGCGTGAAGGCGGTGAGTGATCTTTATTCGCCCGTCTCGGGTACGGTGACGGCGGTGAATAGCGAGTTGAACGATGCGCCGGAGAAGGTGAACGCGGACGCGAACAATACGTGGATGCTGAAGCTGACGTTGAAGGATGCGGCGGAGCTGGATTCACTGCTTTCCGCGGCAGATTATGAGAAGTTCATCGCTGAAGAGACGGGGCACTAAACGATGCGCTATCTGCCCAAATCTCCGGCTGACCGCGTGGAGATGCTTGCCGCTATTAATGAGGTGACGCCTGGCGTCGCTTCGATTGACGATTTGTTTGCGAGCATTCCGGCGGAGTATCAGTTGACGCGTGATCTGAAGGTGCCGCGGCAGCATTCGGAGTCGGAGATTATCGACCGCTTCCGTGATTTTGCGGAGAACAATGCGGTTGGGTATGCGAGCTTTCTGGGGGCGGGGGTTTATCGGCACTACAAGCCGGTAATCATCGACTCGCTGGTGCTGCGCGGGGAGTTTCTGACGAGCTACACACCGTACCAGCCAGAGATTTCGCAGGGCACGCTGCAGGCGATGTTCGAGTTTCAGACGATGATCTGCGAGCTGACCGGGATGGAGATTGCGAACGCGTCAATGTATGACGGCTCGACCGGTGCGGCCGAGGCGATGATGATGGCCGTTCGAGTGACCGGGCGAGACAAGGCCGTCGTTGCCCGGACGGTGCATCCGGAGTATCGCGAGGTGCTGACGACGTATGCACAGCATCAGGAGATTCCGATTGCCGAGGTTGGGTATGCGGCGAATGGGCGCGTGGATATGGCTGCGCTGGACGCGGCGATTACGAGCGATACGGCTTGCGTGATGATCCAGTCGCCGAACTTCTTTGGGACGATTGAGGATGTTGCCGCGATCGCGGAGATGGCTCATGCGAAGGGTGCGCTGCTGATTGTCTCGATTGCGGAGGCGGTGTCGCTGGGAATTGTGCGGCCGCCATCAGAGGCGGATATTGTATCGCTGGAGGCGCAGTCGTTTGGGGTTGCGATGAGCTTTGGCGGGCCGTACTGCGGCGTGATTGCTTGCAAGGAGAAGTTCCTGCGGCAGATGCCGGGGCGTCTCGTGGGCGAGACGAAGGACGTGAATGGCAAGCGTGGGTTTGTGCTGACGCTCTCGACGCGCGAGCAGCATATCCGGCGGGAGAAGGCGACTTCGAACATCTGCACCAATCAAGCGTTGATGGCGATGATGGTTACGATCTTCCTAACTGTTTATGGCAAGGAAGGTTTGCGGGAGTTGGCGGAGCATAATCTCGCGAAGGCGGATTATTTGAAGGGTGTGCTGGGTTCTTCATCTGATTCAGGCGGTGCGAAGGTTTTGTTTGAGGGTGCGCCGCGGTTTCATGAGTTTGTACTCGATCTCCCTGCGGGCGCTGAGGAGACTAATGCCGCGCTGCTCGAGCACAAGATTATTGGCGGGCTGGCGCTGGCGAAGTGGTATCCGGAGCTGGGGCCGAATGCGAGTTTGTGGTGCGCGACGGAGTTGACTACACGGAAGCAGATGGATGCGGCGGCTGAGAGTTTGCGGGCGGTGGCTTCGGCGGAGCTTGCGAGGGCCTAGTGGATATTTCGGCGATTGAGGGTGAGGAGTTGAAGTCGGTTGCGTTTGTCGAGGATTTTCTGGAGCTTCGATTTGGGACGCCGGTGCTGACACTGTATGACTGGCCGCATGTGTTGCTGCCGGATTTCTCGGTGGCGTATGGCGAGCCCGAATATCGCAATGCGCTGTGCGCGCAGATTGGCGAGATGGTTTCTACGGCTTCTTTGGAAGAAGATAGTGCGTTGACGATTGAGCTGGGGAATGGCGTGGTGCTTGGGCTTTCGCTGCGCGAAGAGGATGTGGATGGGCCGGAGTCGGGAAGTTATTCGGAGACGGGTGATGTTGTGGATGCTGTGGAGTTTTAGCAGCAGCGACAAAAACGAAATACAGGGGTCCTTCACTTCGTTCAGGATGACGACTTCCCTTTTGAGATGAGGAATTAATGGCAAGCGAAAAATTCATAGGGACACCAAAGAAGGCTACGACGCACGTCAACCAGAACGAGGGGTTGATCTTTGAGAAGTCGTCTCCGGGGAAGAAGGCTTATCGGCTGGCGGAGCTGGATGTGCCGGCGGTGAGTGCCGCTTCCCTGCTGGGCGCGAGTGCGCGCGCGGACCTTGGCGTGATGCCGGAGCTTTCGGAGATTGAGATTATTCGGCACTTCACGCGGCTCTCGACGTGGAACTATGCGATCGACCTGGGGATGTATCCGCTGGGGAGCTGCACGATGAAGTACAATCCGCGGGTGAATGAGGCGGTGGCGCGGCTGGAGGGGATCGCCGAGGCGCATCCGTATCAGCCGGAGTCGCTGAGCCAAGGCTGCCTCGAAATTATGAGGCTGTTGTCAGCCTGCCTGATCGAGATCACCGGAATGGATGCGATTACGCTGCAGCCGGCGGCGGGCGCGCATGGCGAGTTTACCGGCATCCTGCTGGCGCGGGCTTATCACGAGAGCAATGGGAATGCGCGGAAGAAGATTTTGATTCCCGACTCGGCGCACGGGACGAATCCAGCTACCGCTGCGGTGGTTGGATATCAGGTTGCGAATTTGAAGTCGAACGCGCAGGGGATGGTGGACATCGCCGAGCTGGAGCGGATGGTGGATGAAGATACCGCCGCGCTGATGCTGACGAACCCTTCGACGATCGGCGTCTTCGAGAGCGAGATCCACAAGATTGCGGACATTCTTCATGCGAAGGGCGCGCTGCTGTATATGGATGGCGCGAATATGAATGCACTGGTGGGCAAGACGCGGCCGGGCGACTTTGGCGTGGACGTAATGCATTTGAATCTGCACAAGACGTTCTCGACTCCGCATGGCGGCGGCGGGCCGGGATCGGGGCCGGTAGCTTGCAAGAAGATCCTGGAGCCGTTTTTGCCGACGCCGGTTTTGGTGACGCGCGGAGATGGTTCGCTGGGGCTCGAATACAATCGTCCGCAGACCGTTGGGCGCGTGCGGGCGTTCTATGGAAACTTTGGGATGTTTGTGCGGGCGCTGGCTTACATTCTGGCGAATGGCCCGGATGGCCTGCGCCAGACGACCGAGGACGCGGTGCTGAATGCGAATTACATTCGCGCGAAGCTGGAGGGCACGTTCGATCTGCCGTTCAAGACGCGGACGCTGCATGAGGTGGTCTTCTCCGATCGCTTGCAGGCGAAGAATGGCGTGAAGACAGGCGACATGGGCAAGCGGCTGATCGACTACGGCTTCCATGCGTATACGGTGAGCTTCCCGATGATTGTGCCGGGCGCGATGATGATCGAACCGACGGAGAGCGAAAGCCGCGAGGAGCTGGACCTGCTGATCGATGCGCTGAAGCAGATTGCGCGCGAGGCTGCGGAGAATCCCGAGCTGGTGCAGACGGCACCCCATGCGACGCGGATTCAGCGGCTGGATGAGACAGCGGCGGCGCGGAGGCCGGTGTTGCGGTGGAAGGGGCCGGCGGAGGATGTTGTTGTGGATTCGGCTGCGAAGGAGTGGTAGCTACGGCTTGGTGATGGTGACGAATTCGTCGACCTTGTCCCAGCGGATGTGAAGCTCGGTGGAGTTGGCTGTGGTTTTTTCAAACGACAGGCTCATGACCTCCTGTGGGGTGGAAACGGGTTTGGATGTCATGGGGATGCGTCCGAGATCCATTTCGGGCTTGTATTCGGTGCCCCACTGGCCGGTCTCATTGTTGAGGATCAGTTGCCAGCTTGTGGCCGTTGGCAGCGAGTAGATGGTGTGGGTGCCGGCGGGGACGACGAGCGTTCCGAACTTGAGCTGGGCTGAGGTGATGAGGGTGGTGGCGGGGTTTGCGCCAGTGCGCCAGACCTGGCCGTAGGGGACGATCTCCGTGGTGCCGACGTGGCGTCCGCGCAGGTGGGGCGTGTTGTATTTAATGGTGATGGTTGCACCGGCAACGGAGACGTTGGCGGTGGCGGGTGGGCTGGGGAGGGAGGCGTTCGCTGCGGGCGCGGCCTCGCCGGGCATCTGGGCGCGGAGCGGGATGCTGAAGGGAGCGCTCGCGAGGACGAGAAGGGCGATTCCGGCCGCGACGATAGGAGCAAAGGATGAACGCGAAGGGCGCGAAGGCTGCCGCAGGGGCGCAAAGGAAAGACGGGAGGATGTCGTGTGAAGATCCATGTTTGCTCTCTCTTTTCGAATTGAATAATGCATTGTGGCCAGAGATGCCGAAGGTTTCTCCTCTTCGATGCTGGACGCTGGCGGTGCGGCTGTCAAGCGTGCGTGGATGCGGTAAGGCGCAGCATGCTAGGCTAGAAGAACGCGCCCGTAGCTCAGCTGGATAGAGCGGCAGCCTCCGAAGCTGTAGGTCAGAAGTTCGAATCTTCTCGGGCGCACCATCCCCTTTTTGATCCCCCTTCTCTGAGTGAGAGCGGTAGAGCGGGTCACCGAATGCACAGAGGAATGAGAGAACACCCAAGTCGGGGTGGCTTGCTTTACGGGCGGTGTCCTTTAATTCAAAGGACGCAGATGCCCGTTAATCGGCTTTTTGAAATCCCGCTATGGCGTCTTTTTTGGACGGATCCCCTGGTTCGATGTCTTGGCTTCCGACGGCGTGCTGGGCGAGCTGGCTAATACCGATGTGACCGTGGCGGGGGTAAGCCTCTGAACATGGGCAATGTGGAGTGGGTGTTCGATGCCGGCACCGGTTGGGTCGCTGCAGGCGGGGATTATTTACGACTACCTGAGGCTGGAGCTGGAGTAGCGAAGAAGGATGAGGCAAAACGAAACGGCCCCGGAGATTTCCGGGGCCGTTCTCTTTTGGGATGGTGCGGAGTTAGAAGAACAGCTTCGCGGAGACCTGTAGCTGGCGTGGTCCGTAGAGGCCGTTGTTGGTTCCGTTGGTGACGCCGAATGCGTTGAGCCCGGTGCCGGAGTAGGGTGCGATGCAGCCCGCAAGCGGCGCGCCCGACGGGCCCGGCGTCTGGGTGCTGGTATTGCAGGCCGGGTTCGGAGCGGAGGTTGTGGGAGCCGTAGCGGTCGCGTACTGGGAGTAAGTCCCCTGGACGCCGGTGACTATCTGGTGGTTGAGCAGGTTGAAGGCTTCGCCCGCAAACTGCATGTAGATCGATTCGTGGATCGGGATGTTGCGCGAGATCCGGAAGTCGATCGAGTTGAAGCCCGGCCCGATGAGGCTGTTGCGGCCGACCTGCGGAGGACGTCCGGTGGTGGATGCACCCGAGCTGGAACTCATGGCGCCGCCGTAGATGTTGCCCTGGTCGCCGCCGCTGACCGTTCCGGTCATGCTGGCGAAGATGGGCTGCCCGCCTGAGGCGATCATGGTGCCGGAGAAGAGGAAGTCATCGAGGACGTGTTTGACGATCTTGTTGTCCTTGAAGATCTGCGGCTGGTAGACGACGCTTCCGGCGAACCGGTTGCGCACATCGATGTCGGACAGACCATTCTCCTTGCGCAGGTTGTTGGGATCGAGCGGAGTATCGCCACCGTAGAAGGTGCCGTTGGCGCCGCCGACCTGGCCGGTGTCGCTGGCGTGAGCCCAGGTATAGTTCAGCAGCAGCTCCAGGCCGTTGGCGAAGGGACGGCGCACGGTGACCGCCATCGAGTTGTACCAGGTGTTGGCGATGCTGAAGCCGGTGTTGTAGGAAGAGAGGGACGTGTTGGCGCGATCTCCGGGGAGATAGTAGGGAACGGTGAGCTGACGAAGCGGGCTATTGTTTGCGTCCACGATGTTGAAGGTCCGCTGCCCGCTCGGCGTGCGCCCGATGAGGTTGGCATCGAGGAAGACGGGGAGGCGCATGCCGCGCGTGCCGACGTAGCCGACTGAGAAGGACATGTGTCCGGGCAGCGCCTGCTCGACACTGGCATCCATCTGGTGAGCATAGGGCGGAACGAAGTTAGGATCGAGGCCGTGGAAGCTCTGGGGCCCGATGGTGGTTGGCCCGTTGACCGCAGGCGCCGTGCCGCCAGTGGGGAACAACGCGCTGGAGAGCGAGGGGCCCGTGACCGGGAAGGGGACGAAGGGATAGAGGAGCTTGGAATTCGCGGCAGGTACCGTAGCGCACTTGGTCGTGGCAGAGCCCGAGGTTGCCAGGCAACCTGTGTAATTGTAGTTGATCTGAACGACGCCATTCTCGACGCGCATGGCGTAGTAGGTGCTGCCCTGGTTGAGCGCGGAGAAGAGTCCGTATCCGGCGCGAACGACCGTACCGGCGATGGGCTGCCAACTAAATCCGATGCGCGGCTGGATGCGGTTGGTGACGTTCTTGATGGTGGAGCTATAGAGGGTAGAGATCGGAGCAAAGTTGGTGTTGTTGGCGCCGGGGGCCGGGGTGAGCTGAACGTCGTAGCGAACGCCGGCGGTCATCGTCACGTTCGGGAAGATCTTCCATGTGTCCTCGGCGAAACCGTCGAACATCTTCATGTAGAAGTCGTCCGCTCCGGCGCGGTTTGCAGCGATGGAGTTCTTGGTGTCGACGGTCTGGACGAAGGTGTTGTAGTGGTAGCCCGCGTAAGGATCGGTATCCCCGACCTGGCCGGAGAAGGCATCCTGCGCCCAGTCCTGGAAGTTGAGGAGGGAGGTCGACTCGCCGTAGCTGTAGACACCGCCGCCCTGGAAGAGGTTGATCATGATCTCGTGGACGATGTTGAGGTCCCCGCCAAATTTGAATGTGTGATGCCCGTGAGTCGTGGAGAAGACATCGGTGAACTGGGTACGGTGCTCGTCCGGCTCCGCGACGCGGGGCAGAGCGTTGGGCATGCCGTAGGTGACGACACCCATGCCGACACTCGGGCCAGACGCATTGGCTCCGGCGGTCTCCAGGTCGCGGCCAAACTGGAAGTGGACCTGGTTGACCGAGGCCTTGCCGAGCTGCGTGGTGAGGCCGGCGACGAGGAATCGCTCGTGGTAGCTGGTGGGACCGTTGGTGGTGGGTGAGCTGTTGGAGAAGGTATTCGCCGAGCTATAACCGTAGGTGCTGTCGAAGTCCGAGAAGTTATAGTTCACGAACATGTCGTTCCGGCTGTTGATGTGGAAGTCGAGGCGCGGGAAGAAAATGTTCTGCTTCGCGAAACGGGCGGGAGGCGTGCCTGCGATGTTCGAGACCTTGATCAGGAAGGCGATTGCGCTGTTGCACTGCGCCGTCGTGATCGTTGCCGGGCACTGCGTGGGGGTGATCGTAGTGGTCGACGAGGTGACGCCGGAGGGGGTCAGGGAGATGTTGTTGCTGTCGGAGTAGAGAACGCGGCCGACGCGGCGGAAGCCGTCATAGGTAAAGAAGTAGAAGAGCCTGTCCTTGATGATGGGGCCGCCGACCGAGCCGCCGAACTGCTGCTGCTGGTGGATGGGCTGGGTGAGCAGGAATTTGTTGCCGTTGTTGTGCAGGGCCTGAAACTTGTTGTATGGATCGAGGGCGTTGAGTGCGGGGTAGCGCAGGGAGTAGAAGAGGTCACCGTGGATGGCGTTGGTGCCGTTGCGGGTGATGGCGTTGACCTGGCCGCCGGCTGCCTGGCCAAATTCGACGGAGTAGTTCGACGTTTCAGCCTGGAACTCCTTGATGGAGTCGACGGAATAGATATAGGGGGCTCCGGAGGAACGTCCGCGGGCCTCGGAGAAGAGCATCTGGTTGTTGTTCGCGCCGTCAACGTAGTTCTGATTGTAGAGGCCGCTGATGCCGTGGAAGCTGATGAGTCCGGAGCCGCCATCCTGCACGACGTTCGGGGTGAGCAGCACGAAGTCGCTCCAGTTGCGGGCCGCGACGGGAAGATTCGCGAGCAGCGTAGTGCCCAGGGTCTGCGAGACTTCGGTCTTTTCCGAGTCGACGATGGGGGGCGCGCTGGTGACGGTCACTTCCTGGGTGGCCGAGCTGGGGGGGAGCGAGGCGTCGACGGTGAGGATCTGGCCGACGGTGAGTTCGAGGTTCTCGCGGTTGAGCTTGCCGAAGCCGCCGCTGGTGAAGACGATGGCATAGTGGCCGGGCTGGAGGAAGCTCGCGGTGTAGGTGCCGGTGCCGGTGGTCGTGACGGTACGAGCGACGCCGGTGTCGGTGTCGGTGATGATGACCGAGGCGTTGGGGACGACTGCGCCTGTGGAGTCCGTGACGGTTCCCGTGATGTTGCCGAGTCCAGCGGTCTGAGCGTTGGATGACGTGGGCGCGCAGAACAGCGCCGCGGTCATAGCGAGGGCGAAAAGCCTTGTGCTGAGAGAATTAAGCTTCATAACGGACTGGCTCCTAACGGTAGACACCGGAACGGCTGATCGGTGTGTGAACGAGGGGCTGGCTGCCAGTGTAGGGTGTTCACTACCCGTTGAAAAACGGGTTAGCGGTTCGAGTACGGCCAGCACTTATTAAACTTATGCGTGTGTGTAGGTTTACCTAGGACATTGTCAAAGTCAAGTGAAAAACGTGCGAAAAATGGGCCAAACACCGCATCCTTGCAGGCGATCCATTCGGAGTCGCTGATAACACAGGCACTTGAGGGAATGGAAAGATAGAGAACAAAATGTGAGCCGCGGGCGGCGAACGTAGCGGTAAAGCGAATCACAGAGGACACATAGGAATGGAGAGAGCACGGAGAAGTGCTCTTTCGGTTTCTTCGCTGGCGATACACTCGCACTTCGTGCCGTCAAATTCGAGGATCACTGCGTGGATGGAGAGGGCTGGGGGAGTTTTGTTAGTGGAGCTGGTCCGGTATCACCGCGTACTGAATGAGGAGTTCGAAGGGGACGATTTTGAGGGTCGCTTCGTGGGTGGCTTCGAGGACGATGGCGCATGCGGCTCCAGCCTGCTCAACCTGGAGCCAGCGGGCTGCACAGACGCACCAGCGGTCGCCGGGTTTGAGGCCGGCGAATCCGTACTGCGGCATGGGGGTGGAGAGGTCATTGCCGAGGGCCTTGGACGCGGCGAGGAATGGCTGGTCGACGATGCAGCAGATGGTGTGGACGCCGAAGTCGTCGGAGCCTGTCTCGCAGCAGCCGGTGCGGTAGAAGCCGGTCATGGGTTCGCAGCCGCAGGTGGCGAGGGGCTGGCCGAGGACGTTTTTGCCGCGGGATTGGATTTCAGTGGCCAAGGTTCAAAGCTATTGTATCGCGGCGGTGATTTGGAAACCTTTCGCTTGCGCGTGAGTATTTCTTGCAGCAAAGATTTGCGGGTTGATTCTTCCGTTCCGCTGCAGCTCCGGTGAAGAGACCGACGTGGCAGCCGCCGGCGGATGGCAGTTCTTCGGCGAAAGCTCCCGCGAAGCCTGCGGCGGACAAGGGAGCCAAATCGGGCGTATAGGTGGAGAATAAGAGTGTATGGACTCCAAGACCTGTTGCTCGCCCTCCGCTGAGCGCGGGGAATCGCAAGCTCCTGCACCGGCACTGCTGGCCGTCTCCGGCGGCGCTGATTCGGCGCGGGCTGCGACTGCGCTCTCCGGCGGCACGTTTCTTATGGGGACCGACTACGAGGGTGCCTTCTCCGTGGATGGCGAAGGGCCGGTGCGGCCGGTTACCTTGGCGGCGTTTCGGATCGATACATTTCCGGTTACCAATCGGGACTTCGCGGCGTTTGTCGACGCGACGGGGTATCGGACCGAGTCCGAGATCTATGCGTGGTCGTTCGTCTTCTGGATGCACCTGCCGCCGGACCGGCTGGATGAGTTGGTGGAAGATACGGTCGCAGCCGCGCCGTGGTGGTGCAAGGTGCCGGGCGCGGACTGGCGCCATCCCGAGGGGCCGGACTCGCATGTCGAGGAGCGGCAGGATCATCCGGTGGTGCATGTCTCGTGGAACGATGCGGCGGCGTATGCGGCGTGGGTGGGGAGAGCGCTGCCCACCGAGGCGCAGTGGGAGTATGCGGCGCGCGGGGGGCTGGAGCAGAAGCTTTATCCGTGGGGCGATGAGCTGACCCCTGCGGGGAGGCATCTGTGCAACATCTGGCAGGGGGAGTTTCCGCGCGTCGACACGGCGGAGGATGGTTTTGCCGGGGCGTGCGCCGTGGATAGCTTTCCGCCGAATGGCTTTGGGCTCTACTCCATAACGGGGAATGTGTGGGAGTGGTGCGCGGACTGGTTCGGCACGGCATGGGATGGGCAGCCACGGGAAAATCCTGCAGGGCCGGAGCGGGGCGAGGCGAAGGTGATGAAAGGCGGCTCGTTTCTGTGCCACGCCTCGTATTGCAATCGGTATCGGGTGGCGGCGCGGACCTCGAATACGCCGGACAGCGCGGCGTCGAACATCGGGTTTCGCTGCGTCGACAGATGATTTCAATAAGGAATATATTTCTAGCGAGCCTGCCGGTGAGTTGCGGGCGCCGATTGTAGAAAGCGAGTCAACGAGCATGAGCGAACACGAGAAGAACAACACAAGCCGGCGCAGCTTTCTGACGAAGGCTGCCGGTGCGGCACTGGCCACGGCGCTGCCTGCCGGGGCGCAGAACGCGGCGAAGGCAAAGGCCGCTGGGGGAACGAAATCCGCGGCTGGGGCCAAGCGCAAAAAGCCGCTGAATGTCCTCTTTTTTATGTCCGACGACATGCGGGCAGAGCTTGCTTGCTACAACAGCCGCTTCAATGTGCATAGTCCGAACCTGGATGCGCTGGCGGCAAAGGGTGTGCGTTTCGATCGCAACTACTGCCAGTTTCCGCTGTGCAATCCTTCGCGGTCTTCCCTGTTTACGGGTCACATTCCGCGAGAGACAAATGTTCTGGGCAACCGCACCGCGGTGGTTAAGGAGCATCCGGAGTGGGTGACGCTTCCGCATCTCTTCCGGAATGCCGGATATACCACGCTGCGGGCGGGCAAGCTGTTCCATGCGGGACTGGATGACCATGAGGCCTGGACGGACTTCGATGGCGACGTCGAATCGATGCACCCGACGGTGCTGGGCACGAAGATGGAGATTCCGCGCGCGCAGATTCCGATGCCGGATGGCATATTGCCTCCGCTGCCACAGGATAGTGCGCAGGCGGCGCATTCGGACCAGATCCTGGTGCTGGATGGAGATGGCGAAGGGGCCGGCGACTACCTGGTGGCGGATCGCGCCATCAAGATGCTGCAGCAGGTTGCAGCCGATCCGGATAAGCCGTTCTTTGTCGGGTGCGGCTTCTCGAAACCGCACAGCCCACCGCAGGCTCCGAAGCGCTTCTTCGATATGTACGACCCGGAGACGATTCAGCTTCCGCCGGACTTTGCGGCATGGCCTACGGTAAAGCCGGGTTGGCCCAAGGCTGCGATCCGTCCGCGCAACGCCGACTTGTTCATCGGGCGCGGCGCGTCGGAGCCGGAGGCGAAGCAGGTGATCCGCGCATATCTTGCGGCGATCTCCTGGGCGGACTGGAACCTGGGGCGCGTGGTTGCGGAGCTTGAAAACCTGAAGCTGCGCGAGAACACCGTGATTGTGTTTGCGGTGGACCATGGATATCAGCTTGGCGAAAATGGGAAGTGGTCGAAGGCAGGAAGCCTGTTCGAGGGCAGCACGCGTGTGCCATTGATCATCGATATGCCGGGCATAAAGGGCAATGGGCGGGCCTGCACGAGGACCGTCCAGTCGCTGGATATCTACCGCACGCTCGCCGAACTGGCGGGACTGACACCGCCGGACCACGTGCTGGGTACCAGCCTGGTGCCGCTGATGCATGATCCGCGCGGGCCCTGGGAGCAGCCGGCTTACAGCATCTGGAGTGAGGATGGCAGCACGATTCACGGCACTGCGATCCGCACGGAGCAGTGGAGGTATGCCGAGTACAAAAAAATCCCCGGCGCCAAGTCCTTTAGCGAGTATGCGATGCTGTTCGACGTCCATGCCGATCCGATGGAGCTGACCAACCTCGTGGACGACCCGAAACACCAGCAGGTTCGCGCCGAGCTTTCCAAACTCGTCAATACCTATAGCTATCCCACTTAACGGATTCGGTCCTGGTGCAGGTGAGTCTGATTCGACAGGAATATAGAATCAGAGCAGACATGCACGCACAGCGAAGTCCGGTGGATCGTACGGCAGGCATTCTACTGCTTGCTGTCGTTGCGTCGATTTCGCTCGCTCTCTCGGCGCTTCCTGGGTTCGCGCGAACGCGGACTGTCCCGGCCTTCACCGCGCATCCCGCATCCAGTAGCTTCGATCCCGTTGCGGTGGCGTGGGCAACTCCGGCCTTCCGGTCGCGCGCTTTTGTGCCGGCCTGCCCTCGCACACGGACCACCGTGCTGCCCACCTCGGCGACGTCCCAGCTCAAGGGACGCATCTTTGCCGAAGATACGAGGTCATCTTCCAGCGATGTGCTGAAGGCGGCGCGGCTCGAATGCGTGATGGAGTCGCGCACGACGCCGTATCCCGTCTCTCCGGCGCTCCAGAACAACTCTGCCTCGGTCTCGAATCGCCAGCGCGCGCCCTGAACTCTCCAGCAAATCGTCCACGTTGAATCGCCGTGAAGAGATGACGGCCGATCGTTGTTGCCCTCAACGTTGCATAACGAAAAAATAGGAGAGATACAATGAACCATTTAAAGCTCAGGAAACTTCCTGTTGCAGTCTGTCTTGTTGTCCTCGTCGCACTTTCGGGATGTCACAAGAAAGTTTCCGCGCCGCCTCCCACACCACCGCCGCCACCGCCTCCCGCGGCTGCCCCGACTGCGAGCATTGCCGTTAACCCGCTGGCGATCAATCCGGGCCAATCCGCAACCCTGACGTGGCAGACGACAAACGCGACCGACACGACGATCAGCGGCGTCGGCACGGTTGTCGCCAACGGCACGCAGACGGTTTCGCCCAGCGGCTCGACCAGCTATACCCTGACCGCCAAAGGGCCGGGCGGCAGCGTGCAGGCAACTGCCCGCATCACGGTCAATCCTCCGCCTCCCACTCCGACGCCGGTGACGCCTTCGCTGACGGACGAACAATTGTTCGAGCAGAATATGCAGGACGTCTACTTCGACTACGACAAGTACAGCCTGCGCACTCAGGACGTGAACGTGGCCCAGCAGGATGCGGCATTTTTACAGAAGCACACGGACATGAAGATCGTCATCGAAGGGCATTGCGACGAGCGCGGGTCCGCGGAGTACAACATCGGGCTTGGGCAGAGCCGTGGTGAATCGCTTCAGAAAGCATTGGTGAGCGATGGCATTCCGGCCAGCCGTATCCGGGTCATCAGCCTCGGAAAGGAGAAGCCCTTCTGCACCGACTCGAATGAGCAGTGCTGGCAGCAGAATCGGCGCGATCATCTGAAGCTGGATCGCTAAAACCAACCGTCGCGAGCCCCCTTCGCGCTGATATGCTGTTTGTCAGTGCGAGGGGAGCGAGCCATGGCAGGTTCTTCGACTTCGAAGATCGAAATAACCGATGGGCCGCGAGTGACTGTGGGCGTGTGCGGCGGGGTGGCTGCGTACAAGGCCGCTGAGCTGGTGCGCGAGTTGCAGCAGCACGGCGTCGATGTCCATGTGACGATGACGCGGGCGGCGGAGGAGTTTGTGCGGCCATTGACGTTCTCTTCGCTGACCGGGCATAAGGTGATTACGAGCTTGTGGAGTTCGGACGGCGAGGATGCTGCGCCGTCGGGGCTGGATGAGCAGGGGCAGATCGAGCATATCGCCGAGGCGCAGGCTGCCGAGGCCGTGGTGATCGCACCGGCTACCGCGCACGTGCTGGCGAAGATGGCGCATGGGCTTGCGGATGATTTTTTGACGACGATGCTGCTGGCAACGACGGCTCCGGTGATCGTGGCACCGGCGATGAACGTGAATATGTGGAACCATCCCGCGACGCGCGCGAATGTGAAGCTGCTGCGGGAGCGGGGCGTGATCTTTGTCGATCCGGACAGCGGGTACCTTGCGTGCGGAATGACGGGCTCGGGGCGGCTGGCGAGTGTTGAGGTGATTGCGCAAGCTGTGCTGGATGCGCTTGCGGGAAAACCGGCGGGGAGATTGAAGCCTGGGACGAAGAAGGATCTGGCGGGCGAGACGGTGCTGGTTACTGCCGGGGGGACGCGCGAGGCGATCGATCCGGTGCGGTTCCTTGGCAATCGTTCGAGCGGCAAGATGGGGTATGCGATCGCTGAGGCGGCTTATCGACGTGGCGCGCAGGTGGTGCTGGTGTCCGCGCCGACTTCGCTCTCGCCGCCTGCGCGGTGCGCGTTTGTGCCTGTGACCAGCGCGGAGGAGATGCGCGTTGCGGTGATGGAGCATCTGCCGAACGCGACGGTAGTGGTGAAGGCGGCGGCGGTTGCGGACTTTCGCATGGCTACCGTGGGCACGCAGAAGCTGCGGCGCGAGGGGCATCTGCATCTTGACCTTGAGCCGACGGCGGATATTGTGCGTGGGGTGGTTGAACAGCAGAGGCCGGGGACGCTGGTGATTGCGTTTGCCGCTGAGGTGGATGCCAGCGTGGACCGCGCGCGGGAGAAGATGCTGGCCAAGGGCGCGGATGCGATTGTGCTGAACGATATTTCGCGGCCGGGGATCGGGTTTGACTCGGATCGGAATGCGGCGACGTTTGTGACCAGCGACAGGGCGGTGGAGATTCCGGAGATGTCGAAGCGTGAGATGGCGGATCGGATTCTGGATCAGGTGCTTGGGTTGCGGGCTGCGAACACGGTAAACCGGTAGCGAACAAAAGCATATCCCAGGGGCTAAAGCCCGCATATTTCCACACAAATTGAGTGTCCGGACTAAAGTCCGGACCTATCCCAAGATGCAGAAGCTTTAGCCGAGGGTTGGCATGCTCGTGTCGACGCCGACGCGGATGCCGGTGGGCCAGCGTGCGGTGATCGTCTTGAGGCGGGTGTAGAAGCGGACGCCTTCGATGCCGTGCACGGAGTGATCGCCGAAGAGTGAGCGCTTCCATCCGCCGAAGCTGTGGAAGGCCATGGGCACGGGGATGGGGACGTTGATGCCGACCATGCCGGCTTGCACGCTGTGGGCGAATGCTCGCGCGGTGTCGCCGTCGCGGGTGAAGATCGAGGTTCCGTTGCCGAACTCGTGCTCGTTGATGAGGTTGATGGCGGTTTCGAAGTCTTTTGCGCGCACGATGCAGAGCACGGGGCCAAAGATTTCTTCTTTATAGATGCGCATCTCGGGCTTGACGTGGTCGAAGAGGCAGGCACCGAGGAAGAAGCCTTCGCCGCGCGGCAGTGCGGTGGCGCGGCCGTCGACGATGAGTTCTGCGCCTTCGGTCTTGCCTAAAGCGACGTAGCCCTTGACGCGGTCGAGGTGCGCGCCGGTGACGAGTGGGCCGAGTTCTGCCTTCGGCTCCATGCCGGGCGCTACCGACAACGCGGCGATGCGCGGGGTGAGCTTGCCGATGAGGTTGTCGGCGGTGGAGTTGCCGACTGCGACTGCGACGGAGATGGCCATGCAGCGCTCGCCTGCCGAGCCGTATGCTGCGCCGACGAGTGCGTCCGCGGCCTGGTCGAGATCGGCGTCGGGCATAACGATCATGTGGTTCTTCGCGCCGCCGAGCGCCTGCACGCGCTTGCCGTGCGAGGTCCCCTTGCCGTAGACGTACTCCGCGATGGGCGTGGAGCCGACGAAGCTGACGGCCTTGATGCCGGGATGCTCGAGGATGCCGTCAACGGTCTCCTTGTCGCCGTGGAGGACGCTGAAGACGCCGTCGGGGAGGCCTGCCTCTTTGAGCAGTTCGGCGATGAGGATGGCGGCGCTTGGGTCGCGCTCGCTGGGCTTGAGGATGAAGCAGTTGCCGCATGCGAGGGCGATGGGGAACATCCACATGGGGACCATTGCGGGGAAGTTGAAGGGCGTGATGCCGGCGACAACGCCGAGCGGCTGGCGCATGGACCAGCTATCGATGCCGGAGCCAACCTGCTCGGAGAACTCGCCCTTGATGAGGTGGGGGATGCCGGTGGCGAACTCGACGACCTCGAGGCCGCGCGTGGCTTCGCCCTTGGCATCGGAGTAGACCTTGCCGTGTTCGGAGGTGATGATCTCGGCGAAATCGTCGAGCCGCTTCTCGAAGATCTCGCGGAAGCGGAAGAGCACGCGCGCGCGACGGAGCGGCGGCTGCTCGGACCATGCGGGGAATGCGGCTTCGGCGGCGGCGACGACGGCGTTCAGCTCCGCGGCATTGGCCAGCGGGACCAGCGCCTGCACCTGTCCGGTGGCGGGGTTGTAGACATTGCCTGTGCGGCCGGAGGCGCCCGGGACGGCCTTGCCGCCGATCCAGTGAGGAATTCCGCGAGGCGCTGTGGCGGAGGAAGAAGCGATATTGGGAAGGACTGCGGTGGACATGTGGCTAACCTCGATTCCGAGGCACTAGAGTAGTCCATTCAGGCCTTCGACGGAAAGGGCAGGCTGGGGCCGGGCGCGAGAGGATATCGGGAGGCGCCACTATCCGCGCACCCAGGCACCGTCGATCTGACGCCACATGGCGGGGTTTGGAGACTTATCCTGGAGCACCGCAGGCAGGCGTTCGGGGCGCACATTGTCGTAGCATTGCAGCGCGCCGAACCGAATGAGCGATGCGGGAATGCCGACCGCGGTGAAGCCCGGATGCGCTGTCGAAGGATATGGGCCCCCATGGTTCATCGCGGGGCTCAGCGCGACGCCGGTGGGCATCTTGTCGTTGAGCAGCCGGCCTACTTTGAAGCGGAGCGCGGCTGCGATCGATGGGTAGAGTGCGTCGTCCGCGCCGGTGGTGCTGGAGTAGATGCAGCCGGTGAGGTTGCCCTCGAGGGCTTCGATGACCAGTTGGAGTTGAGCGGCGTCGGTTGCGGTGACGAGCAGGGTTGCGTTGCCGAAGGCCTCGCGCTGGAGGGCTTCGGGACGAGCGAGAAACTGCGCGGCTGTGGCGCGGAGGAGGGTGTTCTTGTAGCGATAGCCGTCGCCGCCTGCGCGTTCCGCTCCTGTGATCACTTCTGCTCCGGCGTGGACGAGGGCGCGCACGCTTTCGTCGAGGCCGTCGAGGCCGCCTGCGGAGAGCAGAAGTCCCGCGGGGCGCTTTTCGAGGGTGGCGGCGAGATGCTCCGCGAGGCGCGTCGCGTCTTTGTCGGTGATGGCGAGAAGCAGATTCGGGCTGGTGCAGAACTGGCCGGTTCCAGCAAGGCAACTATCGACTAGTTCCGTGGCGAGTTGCTCGCCGCGTTCCGCGAGCGCGCCCGGCAGCAGCACGATGGGGTTGAGGCTGGACATCTCGAGGTAGATGGGCTTGCCTGCTTTGTCGGCTGCGGCTTTTAGCGCGAGGCCGCCTCTGCGGCTGCCGGTGAAGCTGGTTGCGCCGATGCGCGGGTCTGCGACGAGGCGCAGGCCGTCTTCGTTGCTGATGTGGTAGAGCATCTGCACTGCGGCCAATGGCAAGCCTGATTCGGTGAGGGCTGCGAACGCGCATTCGGCGAGCAGCTTGCTGGTGCCGGGATGCAGCGGGTGCGCCTTCGCGATGACCGGGCAGCCCGCGGCGATTGCCGCTGTCAGGTCGCCGCCTGCGACGCCGTTGAAGGCGAAGGGAAAGTTGTTTGGGCCGAAGACTACCACCGGGCCGATGGGCGCGAAGTGGGAGCGAATGTTTGTTTTGGTATCGAGGACTGCGCGCTGCCACGAGCCTTCGCGCGCGGCGGCAGCGCCTTGGCGTAGCTGCGTGGTGGTGCGGGGCAGTTCGACGTCTTTAAGTCGCGGCGAGGTGGCGAGGCCGGTCTCGGCGCTTGCGCGCTCGACCAGCGCGGCGGCTTGGGCTTCGATTTTCTGCGCGTAGAGTTCGAGGAAGTTTGCCAGCTTCTCGGCCGGGACGGTGCGCATCTCTTTTGCGGCGGAGGCAGCGGCGATGAGAGCGACTTCGCAGTCCTGCCATGAACTGACGGGGAATTCTCCGGCGAGGATCGCGGCGGTGGCGGGACTCTCCGCTTGAAACGTCGAGTTTGCACTTGCGTTGCGCCATTCACCTGCTACCAAGATTTTTTCGACTGCCATTTTTTTCTTCTCCCGAAAACTGCGAGCTTACTTGTTGCGGAGCGGTTCAATTACCGACGACATATCTTTTTCGCCTAATCCTTTTGCGATGGCGACTTCAAATAGGTTACGTGCGTTCGCGGCGGTTGTCAGATCGACGTTGCAGCGTTCCGCTTCATTCTGCGCGTAGAGCAGATCTTTTGCCATCAGCCGCAGTAGAAAGTTTACCGCGTAGTTCCGGTTCACCATGCGGTCGGAGATTGCGCCGATCAACGGGCTTCCGCCCGCGCCTGTCTTGAGAAATGCCAGCGCCTTTTCGCGGTCGAGGCCGCTGCGCTCGATCCAGGCAAGGCCTTCGGCGAGCGAGGCGATCTGGACTCCGCAGAGGAAGTTGTTAATCAGCTTGAGCTTCGCGCCGCTGCCTACCGGGCCGAGGTGGACGATCTCTTTGCTCATCGCCTTGAGCACCGGCGTGGCTGCTTCGAGGGTTGCGGCGTCGCCGCCGACCAGGAACGAGAGTTGGCCGCCCTCCGCCTGCATGCGGCTGCCGGTGACCGGCGCGTCGAGAAACTTTGCGGCGTGCTGCATGGCCTGACTCGCGAGTTCGGCGACCCATGCGGGGCTCGCTGTACTGGACTCGATCAGGATAGTTCCCTTCCCCGCCGCGGCGAGCGCACCATCTTTGCCCAGCCACACTTCGCGCGAGGCCACGTCGTCCGCGAGCATGGAGATCACGATGGATGCGCCCTTGACTGCGTCTGCGGGACTGGCGGCGAGGCGCGCGCCTGCATCGACCAACGGCTGTGCCCTGGCCACGGTGCGGTTATAGACGGCGAGCGAGAAGCCTGCCTTCAGCAGATTCGCGGCCATGCCACTACCCATCGTGCCGAGTCCCAGAATTGCTACGGTTTCACTCACAGAAGTTCTCCTCGTCTCTTGTTAGGCAAGCGAACGCACCTCAACGCGGCGATTGGCAGCCTTCGTTTCCACGCGAACTGGGTTACACAGTGCGCGCCCGAATCCCTCATACTGCACGTTCATCCAATCTCCATCTTCGAGCGCTACGCCTTCGCCAAAGCTCAACGAGTGGGCGCCGAAAAAATGCACATGCACATCGCCTGGCTGGCGATGGCCTTCGAACTTGAAGTGATGGTGCTCAAGGTTCGCGAGGCTGTGGCACATGTTCTCCTCGCCCGTCTCGACTACCTTCCGCCAGATCGTCTTCGAACCGCGCTGGATGCTGGCTTCGCCCACGACCGCGCCAAACTGGGCCCCCACAACCAGCTCCGGCCCAAGGCTGCAGGTGCGGAGCTTTGAACCGGCGAGGTTGAGGTAGTTGCGTTTTTCGAAGCGATGGTCGGAGAACTCGTTACCCACGGACATGCCGATGCGATACGGCTCGCCGTTCTCGCCGATGATGTAGATGCCCGCGATCTCGGCTTCTTCGCCGCCATCTTCTCCGTAGGATGGGATCGTCAGAGGCTCGAACGGGCCGCGCAGCATGGCTCCAGTGCCCTTGAAGAACCACTCGGGCGCGATGCCGATCTCGCCCGGCGCGGGACGGCCTCCCTGGATGCCCCACTGGAACATGCGCATGCTGTCGGTTATGGCTTCGACCGGTTTGGCAGCCTGCGCGGCGTGCATGGCCTGGCGGTCTTTCGCGCTGCCAAGATGCGTGAGCCCCGTTCCGGCAATCATCAGGCGCGAGGGATCTCCCGGCACGTCGATTGGCGCGAGCAAACGCCATGGGGAGGCGCCTTCATACACCTCGCCGTAGTTCAGGAATTCACCATGGGCGAGTGCGGCGATCAACTCGCTCAGGCGAACTCCTTCCTGCAGAGAGCGTTGCGTCAGTTCGTAGACGCTCTTGATCTCGTGAAGACAGCGAAGATGCGGCTCTTCCACCACCGCAACGCGCCGCGAACTCCCATCGCCAATCTGAACCAGATGCGTCATCCTGACCTTTCCCCTCTATTCGATGATCCGGAAGCGCTTTAAGGACTCTTCATTTACCGTGAGGCCGAGTCCCGGCAGATTTTCGTCGAGGTCGATGTAGCCGTCCGTGGGGACGGGCTCGCCGTCGAAGATGTACCAGAAGAGTTCGTTGCCAACTTCGACGTCGACCTTGGGGAAGAACTCCGCGATGGGCGAGTTGAGGCTGGCCATGACGACGTGGTAGTTGTGCATCTGGCCGGCGTGGGGGACGACGGGGATTTGATAGGACTCGGCCAGCGCGGAGATCTTGCGGGCCTGGCTGATGCCGCCGACTCGGTTGGTGTCGAACTGAATGTAGTCGAGCGCATTGGCTTCGAGCAGGTCGCGGAAGCCGAAGATGGTGAACTCGTGCTCTCCGCCGGCGATGGGCACGCGGCCATAACTCTTCAACTCCTTGTATCCGCGCGTGTCATCGGGGATCACCGGCTCTTCGAGCCAGCGGAGGTGGAAGGGTTCGAGCAGAGGCAGCATGCGCTTCGCGTAGTCAAGCGTCCAGCCCATGTAGGCGTCGGCCATGACGTCGATGCCGTCGCCGACGACCTCGCGCACGGTGCGGACGAGTTCGATGTTGCGGTGCATTCCTTCGGCGCCGTCAACCGGACCCCAGCCGAAGCGCAACTTCATGGCTTTGTAGCCTTCGTCCTTGTACTTCTGCGCTTCGACGCGCAGCTCGTCGAGCGGCATGGAGTAGAGACGGCTGGCGTAGACCGGGATGCGCTGCTTGGTGCGGCCGCCGAGCAGGCGGTAGACCGGCTGCTTCGCCGACTTGCCGAGGAGGTCCCAGAGCGCGATATCGACGGCGGAGATCGCGACCATGCCGATGCCCTTGCGTCCGAAGGCCATGGTGCGGCGATACATCTGCTGCCAGAGGAATTCTATGTCCCATGGGTCCGCGCCGATGAGTAACGGCTTCAGGTACGTATCGATGCATGTCTTGGTGACGAGCGGCGAGAGTGCCGCATTGCCAAGGCCGACGAGGCCCGCGTCGGTGAAGATTTCGACCAGCACCCAGCCGTGGAAGGCGAAGTTGCCCATCGATGCCTCGCGGAAGCTGACGAGGTCCATGGGGTTGGTGCAGAAGTGCGGAGGCAGCGGTGTGGTTTTGCCCTCCCACTGAACGACGCGCGTGCGGACTTCGGTGATCTTCATTTATTGGCTCTCTATTGTTAGTAGATCAGGAGTCTTGAGCGGCTGCAGGCGGCCAGCCAGTAACAGGATGGCCAGGAAGCCGATGAGGTGAAAACTTCCGACGAGTACGAATAGTGTTCCATATCCGAAGCCGTGGCCGAGGAGGAAGCCCGCGACGACGCCGAAGATGGCTCCGCCGATGGCGCCGCCGAAGCCGATCAGCCCTGAGACGGTGCCCACCGCGGAGAGCGGGAAGATGTCGGCGGGCAACGTCATAATTAGACCCGACCACGATTGCTGGCAGAAGAATGCGATGCTGAAGAGCGCCAGCGCCCAGCTTACGGGGACGTGCGGCACCAGCATCACGACCGGCATGAACAGCGCGCTGAGGCCGAGGGCGAGCTTGCGCGAGAAGTCCAGCGAGTGGCCGCGGGCGAGCAGCCTGCTCGAGAACCATCCGCCGAGAAAGCTGCCGACACCGGAGGCTGCGTAGGGGATCCAGAGGTAGTAGCTGACGTGCTTCAGGTCGTAGCCGCGCACGTCGTACATGTACTTGGGCAGCCAGAAGAGATAGAAGTACCAGGCCGAATCGCTCATGAACTTGGCGAAGACAATGACCTGGACGCGGCGCATGCCAATGATGTCGAGGAAGGAGAGGCACTGCGCGATCTCGCGGGCGTCCAGCGTGGCGATGGACGCAGTGTTGTTTCCACGGTAGCTTGCGCTCCACCACACTACCCAGAGCAGTCCGGCTGCGCCCGAGGCGAAAAAGACCATGCGCCATCCGCTGAGGTGCAGGATGAGGCCGATCAGCGGGACGGCCAGCACTGACCCGACCGCGGTGCCTGCGTTGATGATTCCCATGGCGGTGGAGCGGCGGTCGAGCGGGATCCACTCCGCGACTACGCGGGTTGCGGCGGGAAAGCCTCCGCCTTCGCCCATCCCAAGGAGGCAACGCGCGATGAGCAGGAATCCGAAGTTCATGGCCAGTCCATGCAGCGCGCAGGCTATGGACCACCACAGCATGATCAGGAGGAATCCGCGGCGCGTGCCGATGAGGTCGAGCAGGCGGCCGCCCAATACATAGAGCAGCGCATACGGGATCAGGAAGGCCGATTGCAGCCATGCGAACTGCTGGTCGCTGAGCGGAATCGTGCGCTGGATCGCCGAGACGGCGACGGGCAGGGTCTGGCGGTCGAAGTAGCTGATGGCAATCGCGACCGTGACCAGCGCGACGAAGTACCACTCGACGGGGAGGGCGGCGGGCCGCATGGTTCGCTTGCCATCGCGCTCGTCATCCTTGTCATCACTTAACAGGATCGCCAACGACTCACCCTTTTCCTTGCATCCACCGTGCAGAGAATCTTATTCGCGGGGGAGGCGGTTGTACACGCCGGGCAGTTCCGGCTCGGTCCGGACCTGATTTTTCCGATGAATCGGGGCGGCGTTTGCGGTTCAAGTTTCTAACGCCACAGCCGCATTCCGGCATCTAATCCTTCTGCGGTAAGAGGAGCGGAGCAATGGCGATCGGATTGAAGCTGAAAGAGCGCCGCATGGTGGCGGAAGGAACGATGGCCTTCCACTTTGAAAAGCCTGCAGGCTTTGCCTATGCGGCAGGCCAGGCTGGCGACTGGATTCTGCCGCATCCGGCGAAGACCGATCAGGAAGGCAACAAGCGGAGTTTTACCCTGGCCAGCGCTCCGTATGAGGACGATCTGTTCTTCACGACGCGGCTGCGCGAGACCGCGTTCAAGGAAGATCTGCAGAGCATGCTACTGGGGTCTGAGGTGGACTTCGACGGACCCTGGGGTGAACTGACACTGCACGAGGATGCAGCGATACCTGCGGTGTTTCTGACCGGCGGAATTGGAGTGACGCCTTTCCGCAGCATCGTGCTGCAATGGCTGCATGACCGGCTGGAGCATTCGTTATTCCTGTTTTATTCCAACCGGCGTCCGGAAGACGCGGCTTTTATCGACGAGATGCAGGCGGTGGCGAGGCAGCGGACGAAGTTCACCTTCGTTCCCACGATGACGGAGATGGAGAAGTCGAAGATGCCGTGGTCCGGCGCACGAGGGTACATCGACGAGGCGATGCTGCGGCGCTCGCTCACGGACCTGAATCGCCCCATCTACTACCTAAGCGGCCCGCCGAAGATGGTAGAGGCAATGCAGAAACTGCTCAAGGATTCGGGTGTAAAGCAGGAACGGGTGCGGACAGAAACGTTCGATGGGTACTGAAGATGAGGATGCGAATCAAACGCGTGTATGAGGAAGAGGCGGAAACACGCACTTCTGAAACAGCTCTGTTGATTTGTTGGTGGACCTGACCGGGATCGAACCGGTGACCTCTTCCATGCCATGGAAGCGCGCTCCCAGCTGCGCCACAGGCCCACTCTGAGGAAGGACTTGTTCCATTCTCAGGGATGCGGCGAGGCAAGTCAAACCGAACGGGTTTTTGCTTCGGCTTTGGGACGACCCTGATCTGAAAGACCGCCGGCCATTGTTTGCCGGTGACGAAGAGCCGGTCGCGGGACGCGTCATACGCGATGCCGTTCAGGACCGATTCCGCGTCGATCCGTTGGTTGTCGGGGAGAAGACCTGCCAGATCGATCCAGCCCAGCACGCGTCCGTCGCGGGGAGAGATTCGCGCGATGCGGTCCGTGTGCCATACGTTGGCGTAGATCTCGCCTTTGACGTATTCCAGCTCATTCAACTGGCTGACCGGTTGCGCTCCGTCCTTCACCACGATGCTGCGAATCTCGCGAAACGTCTGTGGATCGCGAAAGCGCAGGGTGGCGGTGCCATCGCTGGTAATGATCGCTTTGGTGTCGTGCGTCATGCCCCAGCCTTCGCCGGTGTAACTCATCTGGCGCACCAGACGGAGGCTGAAGCGGTCGTAGACAAAGCAGACGTGCGATGTCCATGTCCACTCGTAGAGGTTCGGCCCCCAGTCGACGATTCCCTCGCCAAAGTATTGCGGAGCCAGATCGTGGCGCTGCCTTACCTGCCCGCTGGCCGGATCGATCGCCAGCACCGCGGAATGCCCTTCGAGGCCGGTGCCCTCGTAAAACAGACCATTCAGATAGAGGAAGCCCTCCGTATAGCTTTGGGTGGAGTGGGGGAACTTTGCGACCACCTGATAGCCGTCTATGGGTGCAGTCGCGCCGCGGGCGGAAGCCATGCCGGTCAGAAAGAAGAGAGCAGCGGCGAGGCAGCGGCGGAACAAGGACCTGCATCCCTTCAAAATACCGCGAACTGCTGTCGCGACAGGAACAAAGCTGTTCCCTGCGGTGTCTAACCCCTCAGAGTGAGCGAGCACTCGGGCCGCCGGCGGCGCAGTTCTTCTCGCTCCCTCGGGGTTTTGGTAGTACGGGGTTCAGGCAGTACAGGGCTCGCAGGGCAGGTGTCGGGAGGTTTCCGGCCCTAACCCATGCAAAAGGTTGCAACGGCGTCACCGAAGTCGTAGTTTAAAGGACACCCGGTATGCAGGCGGGCAGCTTAATGGACCATCTGGCGAGTTCGATTGCCATTCCAAGCGAAGAGGCTCTCCTCGTTGCCGAGCTACAGGCCGGCTCGGAGCTGGCTTTCGCCCGGCTGATCGAGCAATACCACCAGCCGCTCTACTCGCTGATCGCGCGCAGCCTGCAGGACCCGGCAGACGCCTCCGACATTACGCAGGAGGTCTTCATCAAGGTCTTCCGCAGCATTCGCGGCTTCCATGGGGAGGCTAGCCTGCGCACATGGCTGTACCGCATTGCCCTGCGCGAGGCTTCCAACCAACGGCGCTGGTGGACGCGGCACAAACGCCAGGAGATCACTATAGATACCACCCTGCGCGTGGACGACAACTGCGACGGCGAGACGCTCTCGCTGGCCGCGACTCTCGCCGACCCGGGCTGCTCCCCTTATGAGATTGCGGCGCAGGATGAGCTTCGCGTGCGTGTTGAGGCCGCCCTGCGCGAGGTTCCCGAGGCCTTCCGCACCGTCGTTGTGCTGCGCGAGATTGAAGGCTTTGCCTACGAGGAGATCGCCGATGTGCTCCAGGTGAACCTTGGCACCGTCAAATCGCGGCTCACCCGTGGGCGGGCTGCGTTGCGTACTCTGCTTGCCGCCGAACACGCGGCGCCGCATCCCATCCACTCCACCGTTCCAGGTATCGGCACCCGTATGAACTCCCCCTTGGAGGTGTCGCGTTGAACTCGAGTCTCTGCACTAACGTCCAGGCATCCTTCCCCGCGTATCTCGATGGCGGCGTCAGCGGCCGCGAGATGCAGGAGATCTCGCACCACCTTGAGGGTGATGCAGACAGCACGACCGGTCCCTGCGAGGCCTGCGCGCGCGAGTTCGCCGCATGGCGGCTGACCCAGCAGGCAGTTGCCATGCTGCGCCCGGCGAAGGCTCCGGCCGATCTCACTCTGAAGCTCCGCCTCGCGATCTCCCGCGAACACGCGCGCCGCAGCTCGCGAATGCTCGACCGCCTCTCGCTCGCGTGGGACAACGCGGTCCGGCCGATGCTGTTGCAGATCTCGGGCGGCCTCGCGGCTACGGTCGTTCTGGTTGGCGGGATTATGCTTCTGCTTGGCTTTGTCGCGCCGCCTCCACAGGTGCTGGCCAACGATGAGCCGCTGGGGGCTATCACCGCGTCGCACTATCTGTACTCGATCGGGTCTCCCGGGGCCATCCTTACAGGCCACGACACCGCGATTATCGTCGACGCAAAGATTGATAGCACGGGTCTTGTCTACGACTACAACATCATCTCCGGCCCTCAGGATGCGGCGGTCCGTGCGCAGGTCGCCAATCAACTGCTGGGCTACGTTTTCCAGCCTGCCAGTGTGTTCGGCCTGCCTGTCCGGAGCCGCGTGGTCCTGACGTTTTCCGGCATTTCGGTCCGGGGTTAGTCGTCCGCGCTCCCCAACTCCCAGCTTGCTATCCCTCTTCCGCTCTCTTAAACTCACTGGGAGCGTCGAAACCTTATTGTGTCTTCTTTGAGCCGTCCTTTTCTCCCGAATTTTCTTGCCATCGCCGGCGCGGTCCTTGCAGCCAGCCTGATGCTCTCCCCCGCGCTCACGGCTCAGCCGCCCTCGAGTTCAAGCTCTTCCAGCACTCCTGATTCGCAGGCCGTCGATACCACGCCCGCCACCCACATCGCGCTGCCGCAGACGGGCGGCTCTGCCATTACGCTTGAGACCAGCGAGCCGCTCTTCTATCTTGCGGCCTCCCTGAATGCCTGCGGGTATGACAATGGCCTGGCGGAGTCGAGCCCAGTTCGCGCCAAAATCCGCGACGAGATCAACGAAGAGCTTGCCGGCTCTGCCCCGGCGCGTGACGCGCGCGATGCCTTGTGCAGCTTTATCCGCCAGCACGCGCTGAACGACGCGGGACGATCGCTTGCCCAGTACGTCTCGCTGGCACTCTATCTCACGCCTCCGCCTGCGCTTACCGCCTCGGCCGACATCACGGAACTGCCTCCGGACTCCGCTTCGGTGGTTGAAGTTCTTCCTCTGGTGCGCGCCTTCGCCGAGGCTGTACACCTGAACGCCCTCTGGTTTGAACACCGCGCCGAGTACGAGTCCTTCGTGAACCGCATCCACGACCCGCTCAGCAAGATGGTGGTCGACACCAACATCTATCTGCACCTGCCGGTAAGCCTGAACGATGGCCGCCGCTTCCTCGTCCTGCTGGAGCCGCTGCTGGCGCCCTCGGAGACGAACGCGCGCTACGACGGCAACGATACGGTCGTGGTGGTTTCGCCGCGGGCCGACCCTCCGGCCGCCGTGCCCATGGATCTGATCCGGCACACGTATCTCCACTTCGTCATCGAGCCTCTGGTCTACGCGCGCTCCGGGGCCATGGAGCGCCTGACGCCGCTGCTCAAGCCGGTCCAGCAGGCGCCGCTCGAGTTCATCTACAAGTCGGATATCGCTGCGCTGCTGACCGAGTGCCTGATCAAGGCGACCGAGGCGCAGACGATGGATGTGGGCATCCCCAGGCCGGTGAAGCCGCGTGCGTTCAAGGACCACTCGGAGTCGGATCGCTACGACGCAGAGCTTGCCACCTACAACCGCCAGGCTGAGGCCGTTCGCCGCCGCACCGTCGATCGCGACATGCGCCAGGGCTGGGTGCTGGTCGAAGACTTCTACAATGAGCTTGGCGCGATGCAGAAGGAAGGCATCAGCCTGCGGGACAATATCGGCCCCATGATCTATGGCATGGACGTGGATCGCGAGCGCCACCACGATGAGCAGATCACCTTCCTTCCGGAAGGCTCGAACAGCGACATCATCCGGCGCACGCCTCGACCGCTGACCGGCCTCGACCTGGCCGAGATGAAGCTGATGAAGGGCGACGTCCCCGGCGCGCAGGAGATGGCCGAAGCCGCGCTGAAGACCAATCCGGCGAACCCGGACGCCCACTATCTGCTGGGGCGCATCGACCTGATGCAGGGGAATCCCGATAGCGCGCTCGAACACCTGACCCAAGCGATCCACCTCTCTCACGATCCCCGCACCGTGGCATGGGCGCATATCTATCTGGGCCGGATGTACGACATTGCGCGCGACCCGGACAACCCGGATACGCTCAACTCCCAGCGCGCCAAGGCGGTGGCCGAGTATCGTGCCGCCCTGGCCAACCGCGACAGCCAGCCGGACACCAAAGCCGCTGCCGAAAAGGGCATCAAGGAGCCCTTCGCGCTGCCGAAACGCGACGCGCCGCAGGTTCAGACCGCGGAACCGGCGTTCGACCCCAGCGGCAAGGCGGAAAAAGAGGCTTACCGGCCGGACGCTACCCAATAAGGCTGGCAGCAAGCCATCCAAGTGGCTCTTTGCCCAGGATGGGGTTACTCTTCCGCCTCATCGCTGCCCCGCCAGCCCATAGAGCCATCGGCTCCGGTAAACTTGACCCTGAAACCACCCGTCGGGGGCTGAATTGACGACGCGCCGCAACATCGCCGGACCAGCACGACCCAAGGCCGCCCCGCGCTCCGCCCAGCCGCCAGCCAGCTCCAATGGCAAAGGAAAGGCCGCCGCCGAGCCGCCTGCCACGCCGAGCCAGCGCTTCTTCGGCTACACCTTCAAGGACCACGCGCTCCTGACGCTGGCGCTCACCCACAGCTCGCTCGCCTACGAGAACAATCCCGACGGCCAGCACGATCCCGGCTCGGACAATGAGCAGCTTGAGTTTATCGGCGATGCGGTCCTTGGGCTGCTCGTCGCCGAGGCGCTCTACCGCCGCTTTCCTGAATCGCGCGAGGGCGAGCTGACCCGCATGCGATCGTCGCTGGTCAGCAGCCGCAACCTCGCGCAGGTGGCGCAACGCATTGAGCTTGGCCCGATGCTGCGTCTTGGCCGCGGCGAAGGGCACTCCGGAGGGCAGCGTAAGCCCGCCCTGCTGGCGAACGCGCTGGAAGCGGTGATCGCCGCGATGTATCTGGACGGCGGGCTGGTGCCTGCGCGCTCCTTCATCCGGAGGTACATCATCGAGCCAGCGGAAGACAGCCTGTTCAACGTCCTGCGCTCCGCCGAGCCCTTTTCCGGCGCGATCGGCGACTACAAGTCCGCGCTGCAGGAGCGGCTGCAGGCCACCGGCGCGGGGCAGCCGCAGTACATCCTCACCGACCAGTCCGGCCCGGATCATCAGAAGCGCTTTCGCATCGAGGTTCGCATCGCCGGCGCCGATCCGGGCGGGGCTTCCCTCACGCTTGCGAGCGCCGAAGGCTCCACCAAGAAACAGGCGCAGCAGGAGGCGGCGCGTCTTGCTTTCGGCAGCCTTCCAGCAGGTCTTTCGAGGCAGGAGGCGGCACAGTGAGCCTTGCAACTCAACCTGGCGCTTCTGTTCCCAACGCAGAGACAGCGGCGGGCGATGCGGAAACGGCGGTGGAGACGCCGCAACCATCCTCCCTTGCAGCACCGCAGCACCACCATGCGCATCACCACCACACTCTGCTGCAGGCCTTCCAGTCGCTGGTTTACGTCATCATCGTCGCGCTGTTCATCATCACGTTCACGGTGCAGCCCTTTCGCATTCCGTCTGCCTCGATGGAGCCCACGTTGCTCGTCGGCGACTTTCTGCTGGTCGATAAACAGATCGGCATGGAAGTCCCGCCTGAGGTCTTTGCTCACACCGGACACATCGAGCGTGGCGATCTGATCGTCTTCCACTACCCCGTCGACCCATCGCAGCATCTGGTGAAGCGCGTGATCGGCCTGCCCGGCGATCATCTCCGCCTGCGCGACGGCCACGTGATTCTCAACGGCCAGCAGCTCGCCGAGCCCTACGCCTACTTCTTTCCCACCACGCCTGACCTCTACCGCGACGATTTCCCCCACGTCACCAGCGCCGACCCCGATGTCGAATCGGATTGGTGGATCCTGATGCATAAGCTCGTGGCGAACGGCGAGCTGACCATTCCGCCCGACAGCTACTTCGTGCTCGGCGACAATCGCAACGACAGTAAGGACAGCCGTTATTGGGGCCTGGTTCCGCGCGAAGATATTGTCGGCAAACCCTTCCTGATCTACTTCTCGCTCAACACCGGCTTCCCTTCCCCGGGCCAGACCTCCGCCACCGCCCTCTCCGGTGACGCAACGCGCGGCGAGTCCGCTTCCGGCAGCTCGCTTAATCACTTTGCGCGATGGGACCGTACGTTCCGCATCATTCGCTGACTCGGTAAATCCGGCGCGCCATTTGAAGGGACCGCTTCCAATCAGGCACACTTGTGGATATGGTGCGAGTTGGCGTGGATGAGAATGTGGCGGCGGAGTTGCTGGCGGACTTTCCGCGTGAGGCAGAGATCGTGCGGCTGCCGAAGACGATACCAACGGCGGTCGATGTGGACTTCTGGATCCTCCCGTTTGCGCGCAAGGAGGCCGAGCAGGTGTTTCATCAACTGCGCGGGGTGAAGGTGGTGCAGTCGTTGATGGCGGGGGTCGACTGGATAACTCCGTGGCTGCCGAAGGATGTGACGCTATGCGATGGGCGAGGCATCCATGACATCTCCGCTTCGGAGTGGGTGATGGCGGCGGTGATGGCAACGATGAAGCGGATTCCGTTGTATCGCGATCTGCAGGCGAAGCAGCAGTGGCGCGGCTTTGCCACGAAGACGGAGGAGCTTGCCAGCGAGCCGGGCGTTGCGCGGGGGCAGTATCGCGTGTTGGCGGAGGATCTCGCGGGGAAGCATGTGCTGATCGTTGGGTATGGATCGATTGGCGCGGCGATTGAGGTGCGGATGCTTCCGTTTGGCGTGACTGTAACGCGCGTGGCGCGAAGTGCGCGGACTGCACCGAAGGTGAGTGCGATCTCCGAACTGCATGCGCTGCTGCCGGAGGCGGATGTTGTGGTGCTGATTGTGCCGCTGACGGATGCGACGCGAGGGCTGTTCGGCGCGGCGGAGATGGCGTTGATGAAGCCCGGTGCGCTTCTGGTGAACGCAGCGCGTGGGCCTGTGGTGGTGACCGATGCTCTGGTTGCGGCGTTGCAGGAGGGGCGGATTCGCGCGGCGTTGGATGTGACCGATCCGGAGCCGCTGCCTGCGGGACATCCTCTGTGGACCGCGCCGAATTGTTTGATCACGCCGCATATCGGCGGGTCGACGCCGGAGTTTATCTATCGCGGGTTCCGATTTGGGGCGGAGCAGGTGCGGCGGTTTATCGCTGGACAGCCGCTCGAAAATATTGTGACTGATGCGGGATATTGAGTAAGACCGTTGTGAGCTATTCGTGATGAGTTGTCAGTTGAAGACGGGGTTATTGCTTACTCGTCGTCTTCCTCTTCCTCGTCGTCGTACTCTTCGTCATTCTCATCATCGTCTTCGTCCTCATCCTCTTCTTCGTCGTCTTCGAGGATGATGCCGTCGTCTTCCTCTTCTTCAACCTCATCCTCTTCGTACTCTTCTTCATCCTCTTCTTCGTCGAGGTCATCCTCCTCGTCTTCGAGGTCATCGTCGTCATCTTCGGCATCGTCCTCGGTGGGGGCGGCGTAGAGACGGCCCGAGAGGGCAGAGGATCGATGGAAGATATCCGCGATGTCGGTGTCGGTGCGGCTTGAATCGGTAACCATGGACGAGTCTCCTGATGTAAAGCTAACTCACTTGGATGCGTGGGACGGCTCGGCGTCGGTGAAATTTCGGAGCTGGGCGGCCGATGGGGGCGAGGTGAAGAGGCTGACGACGAAGAGGCAGAGGAGACTGGCGACAAGAGCTGGGAAGATGGCGTCGCGGTCGGCCACGACGGCGGACAGGTGGGCGTGGACGAAGGCAGTATCCCAGAAGACGGTGACGAAGGTGCCGGTGAAGATGGAGGCTACGGCGGCAGAGGCGGTCGCGCGTCGCCAGTAGAAGGCGGCGAGGATGACCGGAGTGAGCGCGGCGGCGTAAATGGTGTACGCGTAGAGCGCTTTCTTGAGGACGGACTCGGTGTGCAGGCCCTGGTAGAGCGCCCAGAGGCCAAGCAGGACGAGCATCAGGCGGGAGACGAGGAGGACCTGGGCGTTGGAGGCTTGCGGCTTGAGATAGCGGACGAAGAGGTCGTTGACCAGGTTGGTGGCGGGGGAGAAGAGATAGTTGTTGGCGGTGGAGATGATCTTGGCGAAGATGGCTCCGACGAGAAGGGCGCCGAGAATATGCAGGAGTTGAAGCGTCAGAACGGATGTGGCCTGAGAAGCTCCGAGGACGGTGATGGCAGAGCCGTTGGCGTGCAGGGTGATGGTGCTCTGGATGGGCTCGAAGCCGTGGAGGCCGATGGCGGCGAGGATCTCGCGGGGGTGGTCGTGGACCTCGCCGGCGGGAAAGACCGCGGAGCCAACGACGGCGAGGGCAACGATGACCGTCTCAAGAATCACCGTGCCGACGATCCAGCCGGTGACGGCGTGGGTCGCGGCCTTCTCGGATTTGGCGGAGAAGAACTTCTGGTACATGGACTGGTTGCCGAGCATGAGCAGGCAGGTGGGGAGAAAGAGCTCGAGGGCAGAGGAGACCTGTTCGTGGCTGCCATCGGGGAGGATGTTGGGCCCGAGATAGCCGTTGAACGGGTGGATGTCGCCGAAGATCTGGAAGTGGGTGGCGGGGAGAGCTGCGTAAACGGCGTGCCAGCCGGCGAAGCTGCCGAAGGTGAAGCTGTGGGTGAGGACAGGCAGCGCGATGCAGAGGGTCGCGGTGGCGAGCAGGCCGATGGCGACGTCCATGTAGGCGACGGACGACATGCCGGCGATCGCAGTGAAGAGGATGACGAAGGCGGCGACGATGCAGCGCCCCGTGATGGCGCTGATGTTATCCGGGAAAATGAGGTGGAGGATGTCGCCGCCGCCGATGAACTGGTAGCTGGTGATGGCAGTGTAGGTGAAGAGGATGGCGATGACGCCAAGGACGCGGGCGGTTTGGTTGTAGCGGGCTTCGAGGAGGTCGGGGATGGTGAACTGGGCGAAGCGGCGGGCGCGTGGGGCGATGAAGTAGATGAGGGCGAGGCCAGCCCATCCTCCGGCGGCCTGCCAGAGGGCGGCGAAGCCGTGTCGGTAGGCGTTCTCCGCGCCGCCGAGGAGCGAGCCGGAGCCGATCCAACTCGACAGTAGCGTGAAGACGAGGACGAAGGCGGGGAGAGAGCGCCCGGCTACGAGGTAGTCGGCCTTGGTGCGCACGTTGCCGAGGCGCGTGAGCGAGACGACCAGCAGGGTGAAGACGATGACGGCGAGCGTGAGGGCGTAGAGATTCATGGTTTGTTCACCGGCATGGCGGCCCCCTCCCCCGTACTTAAAATGCGTAAAGTCTCGGTGTAAAACGACTTTGGTCTGGACTTGATCTTGATCTGGTCTTGACCCCGGTCGGATCAGGCTTGTCCGGTTGCGTCCCACCGTTTGCGTGCTTCTGGCCCTGATTTAATTGTAGCTACTGGAGCATAACTCAACGGCCAACTCTATTTCGTTTGGATTGTGGGAGATAGGTGGTTTTGGGGCTTGACATGCGAATTTGCTGGGGAATTCGGTTATTGGTTCATTTGGCGTAGACCGCCATCGGCCACGTGTTTGCACCCGCATCCGACTGTGGCTGGCCCGCCTGCAACCCTGCAAATACGATGGCAAGTATCACGCCCATTGGGCTATGTTGGATTGCCGCTGCCTTGACCTCGGTATTGCGCGGTATATCTCGTTGGATATTGGAAAGCTGGGTCTCCGGAAGCAAAAGGTGAAGCAAATGAGAGTTCTGATTGTATTTTGTCTCACCGCAGGCATCGTCTCCAGCGTCAGCGCAGCCGCCCAAACGGCGGTGGCTGCGCCGTCGTCCGCCTCCGGTGAAACTACGTTGAAGGTCACCTCTCGCCTCACTCTGGTGGATGTGACGGTGACGGACTCGAAGGGGCTGCCGGTGCATGGGCTGACACGGGCAGACTTCACCGTGAAGGAAGACGGCAAGCCGCAGCCGCTGAAAAACTTTGAGGAGTATGGCACGGAAAGGCCCACGACCGCGCCTGCTTCGCCGTTGCCGCCCAACGTCTATAGCAACCAGCTGACTTCGCACCCGACTACGCGGGCGGTCAATATCCTGCTACTGGACCAGGTGACGATCGGCCTTCGGCCGCACCCCGAAGCACTGAATGCCGCTAAAGAAGCATCGTCTCAATACCTCAAGACCATGCCCGCAGGAACCCGGGTCGCCGTTCTGGAGATGGACGGTGGCGGGCTGCACATGGTTCAGGGATTTACATCCGACCGGGACCTTCTGCTTGCGGCAGTAAGTTCGGTCACTTATAAAGCGGTTCCGGATGGCCGTTGGCAGCCACCGGATACCCCCGCTGTGAGTGGGCTGCCCGCTGAAAAGCCAAACTACCTACTGCTATGCAACGCCCTGAATTTCCAGAGCGCGCGTGTGCTCAACGCGCTGAACCAGACGGCTGCCTTCGTTTCCGGCGTCCCGGGACGAAAGAACCTGCTATGGTTCACGAATGGCGCCCCCTGGCTGACGGACTATGAACGTTTCAGCCGGTCCGACGCGCTGACGGCCCTCAGCGACTTCACGCCGCAACTGCAACAGATTTACGGGCGGCTTACAACGGCACGCGTCGCGGTATATCCGATCAATCCGCTCGGAGTATGGTTCGAAGGTAATATTTCCGGCGCTAACGGTTCGCTAGAAGATATGGCCAAGGCGACCGGCGGCAAGCCGCACTTCGATAACGATATGGTCGGTGCCCTGCGAGAAGATACCGCGACCGGGGCCGATTACTACGCGCTCTCCTATGTTCCCCCACTCTCCAAATACGATGGCAAGCACCACACCATCGAGGTGAAGGTGGACCGTCCTGGGCTGCAACTGGAGTATCGCCGGGGCTACACCTCGCTCGATCTGAATGGACCGCTCCTTGAGACGGAAAAGAGCCATGGCAAGACTGCTCCGCCGAAAGATTTGTTCCAGACTGCCATGGGCTATGGCGCGCAGCCTGTGAACCAGGTGACATTCGCAGTCCGCGCCCTGCCATCGACCGGGCCGCGCATTCCGGGAGTTATTGGATCGCTGAATGCGGAACTGAAGGGCAAGCCGCTGGTTCGGTACAGCTTCGCCTTCGATCTTCCGCGGAACAGGATCACGCTGGTGGAGCAGCCGGACGGAACGCGCAAAGGGTCCTTTGAGATTGCGATTGCCGCTTACGATGTCCAGGGACGGATGTTGAACTCGCTGGAAGAGAAGCGAAGCTTCGTTTTGAAGCCGGAGATGGTGGCCGGGTTCCTGCAAAAGCCGTTCCTGGTGCCGGTGGACATCGATCTGCCGCCGGGCAGTGTGTCTGTGCGGGCGGGCGTGCTCGACTTGCCATCGGAGGGGATAGGGGTGGTTGAGATTCCGCTGACGGTGATGACGCCGTAGCGCGGGCCGCTTTGACCCGGTCCAATCCATGAGTCGGGTTTTACCAAGCTCGTTCCGCAAACGAGGCTTTCGGCAATTCCGGGTCCCCCACTGCCGAAATTCGACCCATAAGAAAGAGAGCGGGCAGACTGCCACGAGTGGAACCAAAGGATGTTGAGTTGCATAAGCCATCCATGTCGTTTCTCGGTTGGGTGAGAAGAGTGCGACTTCCAAGGTGTAACTTTATTAGGAGAATTTCTAGCGGGAGATGGAGTGATATGAGGAGCCTGCGGAGAGTAATGGGGTTGGTGGTGTCTGTTGTGTGTGCGATGTTGTTCGCCGCGGAGATGGTGTTCGGCCAGGCAACTCCGCTGGCGACATCCTCGACCGCGCCGCAAGGTACGTCGGCAGCAAGTGCTCCGCCGCGTGCTGCTGGTGGGCACACCGGGGGCATCGGCGCGGAGGTGCCGGCGGAGACTCCGGCAAAGGACCTGACGGCGAAGGAGCAGGCGGCGCGGTTGGCGAAGTGGCGGGCGGAGATTCGGCACACGCTGTATGTTCCGGATACGCTGCCGGCGCTGGAGGCGAAGGTGTGGTCGACGTTTTCGCCGACGGCGGGGGTGCTGGCGGATCGGGTGACGTATCACACGATGGATGGGATGCTGGTGACGGCGATCGTGTATCGGCCCGACCCCAAGGTGGGGCGTTGGAATGGGAAGGGCAAGCTGCCGGGGATTGTGCTGGTGAATGGGCATGGCTCGGACAAGTTTGGGTGGTATGCGACGTATAGCGGCATGGAGTTTGCCAAGGCCGGCGCAGTGGTGGTGACGTACGACATGATCGGCGAGGGCGAGCGGAATATCGATAAGCGGTCGAAGGCGAGTTCGCACGATAAACAGGTGCGGCCTCCGGAGGGCGTGGCTGCGACGGACTGGGGCCAGCGCGTGGCGGGGCTGATGCAGGTGGACGCCATGCAGGGCGTGACGTATCTGACGCAGCAGAAGGACGTCGATCCGAAGCGGATTGCGCTGCTGGGGTATTCGATGGGGTCATTCGTCGGCGGGATTACGGGGGCAATCGATACGCGGATTCATGCGGTGGTGCTGAGCGGGGCGGGCGTGTTCGACGGGCCGGGCGGGTATTTCGATTCGGGGAATCTGCCGTGCCAGGGGCCTCCTTATCGCGCGCTGACGTATCTCGGGGATCGCACGGCGATCATCTATGCGCTGAATGCGCAGCGTGGGCCGATGTATGTGATGAATGGCGATGCGGACACGACGATGGATATTCCGCACCATGAGCAGGACTGGTTCGACAAGGTGCGGGCGCGGACGCTGGCGGTGCGCGGCACGGACGAGAACATGTTTACGACGGTGTTCTATCCGGGAGTTGGCCACCGGCCTTCTTGGGAGAACCGCGATGGCGCGGAGTGGCTGAACAAGAATATCCATTTTGCTATCTGGACCGAGAAGGAGATCGAGACCATGCCGACGACGCACACCAGTACGTGGGCGAAGGAGAATGGTCTGGATATGAGTTCCATGCGCGAGGACCGCGAGGGCGGGATCGACGCGCTGGGGACGGGGTTTCCGGCGATCAAGCGCGAGGACTTGATGGTGTTGCCGCAGGCGGACTGGGAAAAGATGAAGGACCAGTTGACCTATGAGGCGTGGGCCGCGAAGGCGATGGCGGCGGAACAAAGCGAATCACAGAGAGCACAGAGCAAGTGAGAGGGGCGTAGATGAAGGGAGTGTGGGCTGGTCTGAGTTGGGCTGGGATAGGGTTCGTGCTGTGCGGGATGGGGGCGGCACAGGCACAGTCTGGGCGTGCGATTTCGCTGAACGTAGATTTGACGGATGCTCCGCGGAAGATCATTCATGCGACGGAGACGATGGCGGTGACGCCGGGGCCGTTGACGCTGGTGTATCCGAAGTGGATTCCCGGGGAGCATGGGCCGACGGGGCCGATCGATGGGCAGGCAGGGTTTGTGATCACGGCGCGCGGCGGCGGGGCGGATCGCGCGGTGAAGTGGAAACGCGACAAGGTCGAGATGTATGCGTATCACCTGACGGTTCCGCAGGGGGCGACCTCGCTTGAGATCAAGATGGATTTTCTGGCTACGGCCGCGCCGACCGGGTTTTCCGCGGGGGCTTCGACGAGCGACAACCTGGCGATGCTGAGCTGGAATACGGTCGTGGTGTATCCGGATGGGATGAATGCGGCGGATGTGCGGGTGACGCCGAGCGTGACGATGCCGAGCGCGTGGCAGTATGGGACGGCGCTGCGGGGCGGGAGTGCGCGGAGTGACGGAGCGACGAATCAGGTGAGCTTCGATGCAGTGACGCTGGAGACACTGATCGATTCGCCTCTGCTGGCGGGCAAGTACTTCAAGGAGATTGCGCTGGCTCCGGAGGTGACGCCGAAGCATTTTCTGGATCTGGCGGCGGACGGGCCGGAGGATTTGGCACTGTCATCGGAGCATATTGCGGAGTTCAGCCGGCTGGTGCGCGAAACGGGTGCGCTTTATCAGAGCCGTCATTATGGGGAGTATCACTTCCTGGTGACGCTGAGCGATTCGGTGGCGCACTTTGGCTTGGAGCATCATGAGTCGAGCGACGACCGCGTGAATGCGAAGACGTTCGTCGAGGACGATCGCTTTGTGCTGGCGGGCGATCTGCTGCCGCATGAGTTTACGCATAGCTGGAATGGGAAGTATCGGCGGCCCGCGGGGCTGGCTACGCCCAACTATCAGAAGCCGATGGAGGGCGATCTGCTTTGGGTGTATGAGGGGCTGACGCAGTATCTGGGGGATGTGCTGGCGGCGCGGTCGGGCATTTGGACCGAGGAGGAGTATCGCGGGATGCTGGCGCAGAGCGCGGCGACGCTGGACAACTGGCCGGGGCGCACGTGGCGCGACCTGCAGGACACGGCGACGATGGCGCAGATTCTGTACGACGCGGGCGGCGGGTGGGACAACTGGCGGCGCGGCACGGACTTCTACGCCGAGGGCGAGCTGGTGTGGCTGGATGTCGATACGACGATCCGCAAGCTGACGGATGGGAAGAAGAGTTTGAACGATTTTGTCGCGGCGTTTGAAGGGCTCGGTGGGAACACTGCGCCGAAGGTGGTGCCGTACACGTTTACGGATGTCGTGGCCGGGTTGAATGCTGTTGTGCCAAATGACTGGGCTGGGTTTCTGCGGGCTCGGCTGGATACAAATCAGGCGCATGCTCCGCTGGGCGGGATTGAGAATGGCGGCTATCGGCTGACGTATACGTCGATGCCGAATGCCTGGAGCGCGATGGCGGATACGCAGAACGGGGTCGCGGACTTCTGGTTCTCGCTGGGGCTGCGGGTGAATCCTGCGGGCGTGGTGGGCGATGTGTTGAAGGGCGGTCCGGCGGATAAGGCCGGGCTGGGGCCGCAGATGAAGTTGATCGCGGTGAATGGGCGCGAGTTTACGCCTGCGCTGCTGAAGTCCGCGGTGCATGATGCGGAGGGTTCGGGACCAGCGGTGGAACTGATCGTCGAGAACACGGGGTTCTTCAAGGTGATGACGGTGGACTATCACGGGGGCGAGCGATATCCGGTGCTGGTGCGTGGGGCTGGACCGGATCGGTTGGGGGATATTTTGAAGCCGATGGTGAAGTAAGAGGAAGAACGAAGAGCCTCCGGTGCGAGCGTCTTACGTCCCACCCATGCGGTGAGACTGCATGGATGGGGCACGGTGGATTCAAGGAGCAAGTGCAACATTTCCGACTAGGGGATCGAGGCCACGCTGGATTTTTCGGCGAGGCGCTTTTCGGTGGCGGCGGCTTCGATTTCGCTGTTGACTTCGCCCCCGAGCAGGAGCATCAGGCCGCTGAGATAGAACCACGTCAGCAGGATGATGACTGCGCCGAGCGACCCGTAGGCGGCCGAATAGTTGTTGAAGAAGTGGAGATAGACGCGGAGGCCGAGCGAGGCGAGCACCCAGCCGACGATGCCGATGGCTCCGCCGGGCGTGAGCCAACGCCACCGGCGGTGCTGGACGTCGGGGGCCCAATAGTAGATGAGCGCGAAGAGCAGCGCGAGCAGGCCGATGGCGACGATCCAGCCGAGGACCTGGATGGCGATCGCCATGGGGTCAGAGAGTACACGATGCGCGACGTGCAGGCTGATGAAGCTGGCGAAGAAGTCCGCGGCGAGCAGCGCGCCGAGGATGGCGGTGAAGATGAGCGAGAGCAGCGTGCTGATGAGGACGGCGGCTGCGCGTGCTCGCCAGTAGGGACGCGTCTCCTTGACCTTGTAGACGGTGTTCATCGAGTCCTGGATGGCGGAGAAACCGGCAGACGCGGCCCAGAGCGCGATGGCGAGGCCGAAGGTCACTTTGCGGCCGGTGGAGTGCGCGGTGATCTCGTTGAAGGTTTCGAGGACGATGCCGAAGGCGGAGGGTGGGACGATCAGGGACATGTAGTGAAGCAGGTGGTCGTAATTCTGTGAAGCACTGCGCGCGACGAGGCCGATGAGCGACGAGACGGAGACCAGCGTGGGAAAGAGTGCGAAGAGAAACCAGTAGCCAAGCTCGGCGGAGCGCCCGAGGATGTTGTCGCTAAGCAGCGAGGTCCAGGTGCGTCTAACGATGACGCGGATCGGAATGCCCTGGAGATCCCAGAGCGAGCGCAGCGGGCGTCCGGAGACGCAATCCCAGATGAACTGCTGGAAGGGGTCGGGCGGCTTGGTGAGGGTGTGGTCCTGTCCTGCTGGCATTAGGCCCCTGATTTTTGCAGCGACCCGAGTGGGATACGCGCCTTTGGAATAGATGCGCCGTGGCGAGGGATTGGTGGCTGGTGCGACTTTCTTTGCGCGGGCAGCATCGTATGGGCATGGCAAATTCCGTGGATGCGAAGGCGAGTGGGACGTTTAGTCTGGGCGGCGATTTAACGGTTAACCGGATGGGCTATGGCGCGATGCGAATTACCGGCGACGGCATCTGGGGGGAGCCGAAGGATCGTGAAGGCGCGAAGCGTGTGCTGCGGCGCGCGGTGGAGCTGGGCGTGAATTTTATCGACACCGCGGACGCATACGGGCCGGATGTGAGCGAACGGCTGATCGGCGAGGCGTTAGCGCCGTATGGGGCAGCCGTGGTCATCGCGACCAAGGGCGGTCTGACGCGGCAGGGGCCAAACCAGTGGGCGCCGGTGGGGCGGCCGGAGTATCTGCAACAGCAGGTGGAGATGAGCCTGCGGTTTCTGAAGGTGGAGCGGATCGACCTGTGGCAACTGCACCGGATCGACCCCAAGGTGCCGGTGGAGGAGTCGCTGGGAGTGATTGCGAAGATGCAGAAGCAGGGCAAGATTCGCCATGTGGGGCTGAGCGAGGTGAAGCCGCATGAGATCGACCAGGCGCGGAAGGCGGTCGAGATTGTGAGTGTGCAGAACCAGTACAACCTCGGCGACCGCCAGCATGAGGATGTCGTGGACTACTGCACGCAGCACAACCTTGCGTTCATCCCGTGGTTTCCTGTGGCGGCGGGCAAGCTGGCGAAACCTGGTGGTGCGCTGGATGCGGCGGCTAAGAAGCATGGAGTGACGGTGGGGCAACTTTCGCTGGCGTGGCTGCTGCATCGCTCTCCGGTGATGCTGCCCATTCCTGGGACGACGTCGGTGGAGCACCTGGAGGAGAACGTGGCGGCGGGAGCGGTGAAGCTGAGCGATGTCGAGTGGAAGGCGATTGAGGCGGCGGCGAAATAGGCGTGCCGGACAACTTGAGGCGCCGCGCGCGAGTCCAAATTCGCTGGAGCGGCGTCAACCGGGCCGGAGGGACGCTGGCTCCTCACTGGAGGTTCTACATGATGGTTCGAAGAGCAGGTCTGGCAGCAGTTGCGCTTGCGTGCTTTTTATCGATGGCGCCGCAGGGATGGGCGCAGGATCAGGATGCGAACTGGGTATCACCGCGCGGTTACGACATGGCCTATCCGGAGAATGGGCATCCGAACATGGTGACGCGGCAGGGGTACTCCGCGGGATTCAACGAGGGCAAGGATGCGGTCGACCATGGAAGGAAGTTCGATCCCGAAGGCAACAAGTCGTATGGCAAGGCGGTCATCCCGAAGGGGATGAATAAGGATGAGTTCAAGCAGCAGTATCGCGAGGCCTACGTGAAGGGATATACGAACGCGTACAAAGGTCAGTAAATTTTGCGGAGGAGACAGAAGGGCCGGAGATTGCCGGCCCTTTCTGTTTAGTGGAAGGTCAGGTGAGGCTGACCTGATGGTTGGCGAGGGCTGCACGAATTTTTTCGACCGAGGTGCCGTGGACGCGGATGGCTTCGTGAAGGAGTGGGCCGGTGATGTGGAACTGGTGCGCCCAGTAGCGAATGTCGGAGGCCATCTTTGGGTTGATGGATTCGGGATCGTGTGGCGCTTTGGGGATCTCTTCGTCGAGGGTGGGGAGATTGTCGAAGTCGGTTGGGGTAATGTGAAGGTCTCGGGTGGGGTCGGACATTTTGGGCTGGTTCCTCTTGCAGACCGAATTGGCGTGCTCTTAGTCGGATGTGTGAGTGGAGTGGTGGGATGTATGGATCGAAGGCGAGGCACTCGGTTCGATGGCGGACTAGCGCCCAATGACTTGCCTTCCGTTGCGGAAGGCCTGTCGTATTTCTGCCCCTGCAAGCGTGCCTACTTTTTTTTGGCTGCGCGTTGCGCGAGCGCCGCGGAGTTGGCCTCTACCGCGGCGCGGATGAGTTGCTGGAAGGCGGCTTCGTCGATCTTCTCGCCTTCGCGGAGGTCGACCGCACGCCGCACGTTCCCTTCCAGGCTCGAGTTGAAGAGCTTCTTCGGGTCTTTGAGGGAGGCCCCATGCGCGAAGGTGAGCTTGACGACCTGCTTGTACGATTCGCCGGTGCAGACGATGCCGTCATGGGACCAGACAGGGACTCCGGGCGACGTGGGCTTCACCCATTTCCGCTCCTCCTGGATGCCGGGGTCGGCGTTGTGGATGAGCTGGCGGAGATGGGCGAGGGTTTCGCCGCGCCAGTCGCCCAGATCTTGAATGCGTTGGGTAATCTTCGCAGAAGCGCCTTCGTCCTTCGGGCTGCTCGCTGGCTTCATGTTCTCTCCGATCTTGCGTTGGATGATCTCGTCGAAATAAGTCGTCGCAGGACATGGCCTTTCCACATCAGCAATCCCGTGAGGACCATGAGAGGAAAGAATACAAACCGAGTAGGGCCAGCATACTGTGGAAGCTTCTCAAATGGGCTGTAAATATAACCGAGGATCGGGATCGCGACGATGATGTGGACCCAGCGAAGAATCAAACGGAGCACGCTTTGGTTCATGAGAGCTTCCTTTCCTGACGGCACTATGCGGCCCGGCGACAACGCAGTTGCGCTCTTCAGGGCTTTCGCGGGAAGCGTCGAGAACGCCACGAAGTGCTATTCGAGCCCGGCGACCACTCGTTCCAGGCCGCTGATGAAGTTCCGCCAGCCGTAGCTCGCGCCCTTGTAGGCGAAGTCCTGGTCGGGACGGAAGCCGGACTGTTCCATGCGCACGAGTGTTCCTCCATCGGATGGCGTGAGCGTCCAGACGACGGTGCTCTCCAGCCCCATCGAGTTCCAGCTATAGGAGAGTGACTTGTTGGGTTCGACGACCAGGACTTCGCTCTCGATGATGCCGTTCCAGTTGGGCATGGGCGTGGAGCGGAAATTAAATCGATGGCCCACGACAGGCTGGAGGTCGTTGTCCATCAGCCATTCTTTAATCAGCGGGCCTTCGGTGAGCGCGCGCCAGATTTTTTCCGGCGAGTGCGGCAGGTCTTTTTCGATTACAAGGGAGCGTGTAGCTGTCATGGGTCCATCCTTTTGAGTAAGTCTTCGAGGCGGTCAAACCGGTCGTGCCAGAAGCGGCTGTAGTGGCTCATCCAGTCGATGAGGGGGGAAAGAGCTTCGGGCCGGGCGCTGTAGTGCGTCTCACGCCCATTGCGGCGATGGCGCACGAGGCGGGCTCGCTTGAGCGCGGCCAGATGCTTTGAGACCATGGGCTGCGACACGTCGCCGACCTGGGTTAGAGCATGCACCGTGTGTTCCCCATCGCGGGTGAGCCTCTCGAAGATTCCCCGGCGTGTGGGATCGGCGAGAGCTTTGAAGACGATTTCGACGGAGGGTTGCATGGCAAAACCATAACCCTATGGTTATGGTTTGTCAAGCCTGAATAACTGGGCATGTGAGCTTTTCTCAAAAAAGAGAGGAAGCATTGGATTGAGCGCTTTCGGTGAGCGGTTTTAATATGGAACCGCAGATTCCCTAACCGAAGGTGAATGAGAAAGCCTGGACACCAGGATCGAAGAATTCAATTTCAAAGGTTCGGTCTTTGGGTTGGCCCTTTTGCCGGATGAGTTGATAGAGACGAGGCTGCTGGATCTGGCCGGTACCGTCAGGAGAGGCGTCCGTTCCACGATTCTCGCCGGGTGAGACACCATCCAAGGTCACCTTAAAGTGAATCGGCCTGTCGTCTTTCGCCGGAGCCAACACCAGATGCAAGTCGCGGCTGTGGAAGCGAAAGACTATCTTGCCCGAAGCTGCCTGAAGCGTGGCACTCTCGCCGCCGACGTTCCATGAGCCGCCCAGTCCCCATTGATTCAGAGAAGGATTGGCGGGTGGGGTGTAGGTCTTGCGCCCGTCTCGCCAATCGTTCAGGTGATGCGAAATCGGTGGTGCGACGATACCCGACGTAGGTCTCCGGGGATCGCCCATCGTTGCCAGGTGCTGCCTCGATTCCATCGGCGGAGGGATTGACCGTGCTCGCGTCGAGGCCGGTGGCTCCGTTCTCTTTCAGGAGTTCCTGGATAACGTGTTCCGATGTGGCATATTCGCCCTCGCCGAAGTGGTGATAGCGAATTCGTCCTTTCGCATCGATGATGTAGTCAGCAGGCCAGTATTCATTGTTGAAGGCCTCCCAGATCTCATGGTCGGTGTCGATCGCCACCGGATAGGTGATTTTGTAATCGTGGACGGCGCGTTCTACATTTTCGCGTTCTTTCTCAAACCCGAACTCAGGTGCGTGCACGCCGATCACAACCAGGCCCGCTGCTTTGTATTTTGCGGCCCAGCTCTTCAGGTAGGGCAACTGTCGCAGGCTGTTGATGCAGGAGTACGTCCAGATATCGACGAGCACAACCTTTCCCCGAAGCGATCTACTGTTCAAGGGAGCGGTGTTGAGCCAACCGACTGCACCACCCAGATCAGGAAGCGGTCCCTCGTTGTACAGTGCCGGTTGAGGTTTGGCAGCGCTCGCAGAGAGAACCACCGTGATTGCGGCGACGGCCAGAATGCCGCGGACCCGACTCGCAAACCTTGCTGAACATTTCATGACGGGATCACTCCTGACGCGTGAGCAGATGCGAAGTTTATTGCGGCAGCGGTTCGCCGGCCTGCTCGCGGATCATGTAATCGGCGTACCAGTCAGGCCAGTTCGGGTCGGGCTGACCGATGCGCTTCTCGTGCTCGCCGTGGGCAGCCTCCGCGCGCCGAAATGCGCTCGCAAGATCGCTTGCGGAGGAGAAGCTCGTCGTCGCGGCATCGATGCGACCGGGCAGGCGGGTTGTGACCTCTTGCAACAGCCAGGTGTTGCCATCTGGATCGGTGAACGTGGCGAAGGAGCTGTAGCTGGCGTGATCGGGCGCGGGTCCGCTGACGTGACCGCTCGTGCTGTTGGGTTGGAACTGAGCGCCGGGTGGACCTGCATGGAACACCTCGCTGACCCTGGCACCGCGGGCCGCGAGTTCGTCGCGTGCAGCTTCGATGTTGGAGACGATCAGGTACAAGCCCTGGGCCGAGCCGGGCACAGCCGACGTGATCTTCGTGCCGAATTGCACCGAGCATCCCGAGCCGTGCGGCGTGAACTGGACAACCCGGAAACCGTTATCGAAGGGGAAGTCGGCATCAAGCCGCCAACCGAGACTCGCGTAGAACACCTTCGCGCGGTCGACATCCGAAACCGGGATGACGACTGCTTCGAGCTTCATATCTTCATCCTTGAGATTTGCCACGCTTTTTCTCCTATGTGTTATTTCTCCGGCTTCCATCCGGGCGTTTGTTTGTTGAGCGCGTTTTGCTGCTTGAGCCAGACGTACAGAGGCTGGAAGTAGTCCAGCATGGGCTGGGCGTCGAGGTGGTCGACGCCGGTCATCTCTTTCAGGGTGAGTTGGGCGTTCTGCGACTGGCCTTTTTCCAGCATCGCGTTGAGCTTGTCACCGGCTGCTTTGCTGCCGAAGAAGCTGCAGCGGTTGAGCGAACCTTTGTAACCGGATGCGTCACACATTGCCTTGAAGAACTGGAACTGATAGATGCGTGCGAGGAAGTAGCGCGCGTAAGGGACGTTGCCGGGGATGTGGTATTTCGCGCCGGGGTCGAAGTCGGCTTCGGAGCGAGTGGTGGGTGGGGCTACGCCTTGATATTTTTCGCGGAGGGCCCACCAGGCCTTGTTGTAGTCGGCGGGCTTGGTTTCGCCGGAGAAGACCTGCCAGCGCCACTTGTCGATGAGGAGGCCGAAGGGGAGGAAGGCCACCTTGTCCATGGCGGTGCGGAGGAGCAGCGGGATGTCGGCGTCGGCGGGGGGCTCGGTCTGGATGAGGCTTAGCTGCTTGAGGTAGGCGGGGGTGATGGAAAGGGCGATGGAGTCGCCGATGGCCTCGTGGAAGCCGTCGTTTGCGCCGTTGCGGAAGAGGAAGGGCTGCTTGTTGTAGGCGCGCTGGTACATGTTGTGGCCGAGCTCGTGGTGGAGGGTGGTGAAGTCGTCGGCGTTGACGTTGAGGCAGAGCTTGACGCGAAGATCGTCGACGTTGTCGACGTCCCAGGCGGAGGCGTGGCAGACGACGTCGCGGTCGCGGGGCTTCGCGAAGAGAGAGCGTTGCCAGAAGGTTTCGGGCAGCGGGGCGAAGCCGAGGGAGACGTAGAAGCGCTCGCCGTATTTGACCATGGCCTTGGCGTCGGCGATGCGCTTGGCTTCGGCCGCGTTGCCGGTGGGGTCGGTGCCGGCGGGGAGGTGCGCGGTGGCGGGATTGTTCTCGTCGATCTGTTTACGGAGTGCAGCTTCGAGGTCGTACATCTTGAAGCTGGTGAGCTTCGGATCGGTCGGCGCGACGATATCGTAGATGTTGCCCCACTCCTGCGCCCACATGTTGCCGAGGAGGTGCGCGGGGATCATGCCGTCGGGGCGTTGCGCGGCGGCGCCGTACTTCTGGATGAGCTTGAAGCGGACGTAGGCGTGCAGCTCATCGTAGAGAGGCTGGAGCTGCGACCAGGCGCGTTCAAGCTCGGCGGAGAACTGATCCGGAGTCATGTCATAGCCGGAGCGCCAGAGGACGCCGGTATCTTTGAAGCCGAACTCCTGCGCGCCGAGGTTGGAGAGGGTGACGAGGCGGGCGTACTTGTCGCGCATGGGAGGCCCGATGGCGTGCCAGCCGGTCCAGTAGTCGAGGAGTTGTTTTGGGTCGCGCGACTTGGCCATCAGGGTGTCGAGTTCGTCGATGCCTAAACAGTCCTTCGCGGACGGCGAAGAGCTTCGCGTGTCAGCATCCGGCGATGGGGTTGGAGCATTCGTGGCGGATCGGCAATATTTTCCCTTGCCGTACATGCCATCGAGCGAAGAGGCGACCTGGGTGAGTTCGGCGACGAGCTTGGGGTCGGTGGGCGAGCCGTTGAGCTTGAGCAGCATGAACTTGCGGGCGAGGTCGGGTGGAAGGGTGAGGCCGTCGAAGCGGCGGGCGGCGATGACGAGCTCGTTGGTGCGGAGGGCGAGGCGCTCGTTGGCCTTGGAGGAGACGGCCTCGGTGTCGTCGGTGATGTCGGTCTCCTGCATCCACTGGGCGCGGCCGGCCTCGTTGGTGAGGTCGAGGAGGTCGGCTTCGGCCTTGGCCATGAAGGCCTGGGCGTCGGCTACGGTGGGCTTGGGGGCGGGCGCGGCGGTGGGCGCTGGGGATTGCGCGAGCATGGGAAGGGCAAAGAGGAGGGATGCGGCGAGGAGGGTTTTGAGGAGACGCATGGCCGAGTTTACAACAGGGACAGGGTGGCTGCGCTAGTGGCGGGCGGTCAGCTTGCGGCTTTGTCTTCCCGCTCGAGGGCTTCGTGGATAAGCGTCTTGATATACGTCTGGTAACGAACGCCTTTTTTCTCGGCGAGCGTGCGGGCCTTGGAGATGTCGGCGGGATCGAGGCGGATGGTAGTGGTGGGGGTGATGCCGCGGCGCGCGAGGGTTCCACGGGTGAGCGTGCCATTGGCCGCAGCTTCCGCGAAATCCCGCTCGAGGCGATCCTGATTGTCAAACCACCAGCGTGCCTCCTCGGCTTCGCTCGCGAAGTTTGGAATGGTTCTACGCTCCTGGGCCATCACGTCGTCCTCTCTCGATCATATATTTCGTTCGCAAGGTCTTCCTGGCATCGAATGCAGTTACGATCCACGTACGGTAGATGCCACGATCAGAATGCGTCCCGCGCTGGTTTCGCCGACCTGGAGGAGTCGCTCCTCGCCATCTCGAATTTGGTAATCAAGATCGAACGGATCATTTTGAAGGGCCTGCTCTGCTTCATCGCACCGAAACGTTGTGCTCGGCGATGTGCGAGCTATTTGCTTCATCCCAATCAAACTCAAACATGACTATGCTGCTCTGAGGTCATAGGTGGATTGTAGCTACACTTCCGTGAGGCCGACAAGACCTAAATCAAGCAGACGGACGAGTATGGCGGGTGGTTGGACCAGTAGGGTAGGATTCCTTTCGTGCGATTTTATTTTCGAGGGATGCTAATGAGGATTGAGGCGAAAGTGTGGGTGGCGGCTGTGCTGGCGCTGTCGGCGGTGCCGGTTTTGGCGGCGGGCAAGGTCTGCGATGTGAAGAAGTTCGGTGCGGTCGGCGATGGCAAGACGAAGGACACGGCCGCGGTGCAGAAGGCGATCGACGAATGCACGAAGGGTAAGGGTGGCGGGACGGTGGAGGTGCCGGCGGGGACGTACGTGGTTGCGCCGATCTCGCTGAAGAGCAACATGACGCTGCACCTGGCGGAGGATGCGACGTTGCTGGGATCGCCGGACCGGGAGGATTATCCGAAGACGATCTTTGCGCGGCATCCGACGGTGATGCCGCTGGTGGGTTCGGTGAATCAGGAGAATATTTCGATCACGGGTGAGGGGACGATCGACGGGAACGGGCATATCTGGTGGGAGTATGTGCGCGGGGTGCGAGATGCCGGAGTGCTGGGGACGGACCATCCGCGGCCGATGGGGCTGGTGTTCGACCACTCGAAGCACATCAAGGTTGAGGGGATCACGGTGCAGAACGCGGGGTTCTGGCAGATTGTGCCTTACTACGCGGATGATGTGTCTTTCAAGAACATGCGGATACTTGCGCCGCGTTCGCCGAATACGGATGCGATCGATCCGTTCAGCTCGAGCAATGTGCTGATCGACCATGTGTTTTCGAGCGTGGGCGATGACAATGTTGCGATCAAGTCGGGTGAGATCAACTCGCCGGGGCCGGACAATCCGAGCAAGAACATTACGATTCTGGATTGCACGTTTGAGAATGGGCATGGGCTTTCGATCGGGAGCGAGATTGCGGGCGGCGTGCAGAATGTTCGTGCGGAGCGCATCCACTTCAAGGGGACGGACCAGGGGATTCGCATCAAGTCGGCGCGCGACCGGGGGAACGATGTCTCGAATATTTATTACAAGGACATCACGATGGAGGATGTGAAGACGGCGATCCTTGTGACGGAATATTATCCTTCGCCTGCGCCTGCGGGCGAGGTGCCGTCGGTCCCGATGGGGCGTCTGACTCCGAAGTTCCACAACATTACGATTGAGAATGTTACGGCGAAGAACAGCGGGTCGGCGGGGTACATCGTTGGGCTGCCGGAGTCGATGGCGGAGCTGACGCTGAAGAACGTCCACCTGGAGGGCAAGACGGGGCTGAAGATCGCGTATGCGAACGTGACGATGGAGGATGTGACGGTAAAGGCGGATACGGGGGAGGGGATTAGCGTGGCTCCTACGGCTAAGGTGGAGCAGAAATAGGGATCGACGAGTGCATTGGCGATTTATTACCGAACGGAGATCAGACACAAGGCTGTATGCCCCACGGCTCATCTTGAACCCTAGGGCACACTGTTAATTCATTGATGGAGACGCACACCTCTAGCGTGCTCTCAAGCGATTGGGATTAGCAACTCAGTCTGCAACTGGTTTTCCGGCGTTGTGCAAGGGTCATTTAGATATTTTTCGATGCAGAATTCCTGGCGTAGCTGCACATTCTTTTCGGACAGCGTCTTGAAGCTGCGGTCAAAGGCCATCCATATCTGCGAATACGGTCCGGTCAGGAGAAAACGGGCGTACTGTCCACTCTTGATCGTCTTCTGCTGCAGGCCAGTCGGTAAGTTGTCCGGTTCATGGGCGAGCGACACCCCCGCTTGGTAGATCATCGCGTCTTCTCCGAGCTTGGCTTTATCGATCCCGCTTACGCCGAGGTGCTCGCGAATATCTTGTGGCTCAATTTGCTGAATCAAAGGCGTCAGCTCATTCCAGAGTGGAGGCGCCACTTCAGTAAATGGCCCACGCTTTTCGAGGAAGACGTAGTGTGTCAGGGGGCGGGTTACGGATTCGAATTCGGGCGTCAGATTCATATTGGTCTCCTTAAGAAATCTCGGTTGACTCAAATCGTAGATCAGCGCGGTTTGCGTATCTTTTCCCAGCTTGCGAAAACCACTTGGCGTCAAATCGAGCATTTTGCGAACCGTTTTGTTGAATGCAGCCGGAGTGTCATAACCGATACTCAAGGCGATATCAATGACGGTTGCGTACGGTTCCTCGTGCAGCATGCGGAGTGCCGTTGCAAGCCGAATTCGGCGGATGAATTCGAAGGGCGTTTCTCCAACATAGGCTTGGAATAGACGCAGAAAATGATAAGACGACGATCGCGCCTCCCGCGCAATCTTCGCGAGTGTCAACTTCTCAGCGAGATGATAACGAATGTATCTCTGGGCACGGTCTATCTGGGACCGATTAAACTGACTCTGGTGCGCTCTTTTTCCGGCCATCGAAAGATCTCCGGGCTCAAGTTTATGGATTGGTCTTTGCATTTCGCTAATCCCGGATTGCGAAAATCAATCACGTTGGCGAATCACGGCTTCATGCTTCGGCCGCGCTTTCTGCTGCGATGGTTGGCGATCATTCGCCGGCTGGCTGGGGAGGGTAGGCGCGCTTGCCGAAGAGGGCGGCGCCGATGCGGATGCAGGTGCTGCCCTCTTCGATGGCTGCGGCGAAGTCGTTCGACATGCCCATGGAGAGTTGGGTGAGGGTGGGGTACGCGGCGAGCGATGCATCGCGGAGTGCGCGGAGCCGTCGGAAGTAGGGGCGGCCTTCTTCGCCTGCGTTGGCTACGTCGGAGGGCCAGGGTGGAACGGTCATCAATCCGGATGAGATGAGGTGTTCGAGCGGAGCGAGCGCGGCGAGGAGCGTGGGGAGCTCTTCCGTGGCGATCCCGTGCTTGGAGTCTTCGTGGCTGAGTTTGATCTCGATGAGGATGGGGAGCTTTTTGTTGAGGGCCTGCGCGGCGGCATTGAGGCGGGTGGCGATTTTGATGGAGTCGACGGAGTCGATGGCGTGGAAGAGTTCGGCGGCGCGGGTGGTTTTGTTGGATTGGAGTGGGCCGATGAGGTGAAAGTTTGCATCGGCTAAATGTGCGACGGCGGAGGCTTTTTCCTGGAACTCCTGCACGCGGTTTTCGCCGAAGAGGCGGAGGCCTGCGGCGTGGGCTTCCAGGATGGCGGCGGCGGGATGCATCTTGCTGACGGCCATGAGGGCGACTTCGGACTCGGGGCGATTGGAGCGGCGGCAGGCGGCGGCGATCTGTTCGCGGATGCTGGCGAGATTTTCTGCAACGGGCATACTAGATGCATCTTATTGGTTTTGAGCCGAAGGTTTCGGGAGGATTTGGATGGGCGCGCGCGTGCTACCGATTTTGCTGCTGATTGGGTCGAATATTTTTATGACGTTTGCCTGGTATGGGCATTTGAAGTTTCGCGAGGTGGCGCTTTGGAAGGTCATCCTGGTGAGCTGGGGGATTGCGCTGTTTGAGTATTGCCTGCAGGTTCCGGCGAACCGGATGGGCGCAAGCGTGTACACGCCGGACCAGCTGAAGGTGATCCAGGAGGTGATTACGCTGAGCGTGTTCGGGGTGTTCAGCGTGTTTTATTTCGGCGACCGGCTGCACTGGAACCATTTGGCGGCGTTTGGGTGCCTGGTGGCGGGAGCTTTCTTTATGTTCCACAAGTTTTGAGGCAGGTACGGGGTGCCTGATGCGGGGTACAAGGCGACAGTCGGAGGGCGCTGACTTCGTCGAGCTATTTGAGTTCTTCAGCATGAATTGACGCACGTGCCCAGAAAGCGGGTATATTGTTAGCCACCACCCTGGGCCCGCTATCGATTGCAAGTCAATCTTCTTTTTTTAGGAGCTTTCCCGATGGATGTGAATCAGAACCCCGCTGCCCCACCTGTTGCCAATGCCGGTCTTGCGGATAATGTGGCCGGAGCACTTGCGTATGTCACCATTATTCCCGCGATCCTTTTTCTCGTGCTGGATCCTTACAAGACGCGGCCATTCATTCGGTTCCATGCCTTTCAGAGCCTTGCGTTGGCGGTGGTGTGGGTCTGCTTCTCGTTCATCATGATTATCCCGATCCTGGGATGGATTATCGGGATTCTGGGTCTTCTGGTACTGTTCTGCACGTGGATCTTCTGCATCGTGAAGGCCTATGGCGGGGCGATGTTCAAGCTGCCGGTGCTGGGGGACTTCGTCGAGAATATGGCGCGGCAGTAGGTCGCTTCTGTCCCCATGAAAACGGCGGGCCGCAGGATGTTCTCTGCTGCCCGCTGTTTCCTTGCATGGAGACGACCTTCGGGCCTCGTAATTTGCCTGCGTGGATTGGAAACGGATGGGGTTGGGGCAGGGAGAACTATTTGGAGAAATGTTCTGCGAGGGAAGCCGAGAGGCCCCCTGAGAACAGGTTTGATCTTATACTGGCGTCATCGGCCCTCATTTTTCTGCATAATCCGCTTTCTGATCGATTTACTGACTAGGGGGTCCCTATGCCAAGCAATCGAGTTCGTCAGTCGATAGTCGCCCTGTGGAGAAGTGAGGATTGCCTGACCGGCAACTTTCGCCTCGAATGTCTCCCCATGCTGGCGGTGCTCTTCCTTCTTGCGCCGCCGCTCGCTCGCTGCCAGGTGACGGGAGAGACCCCGGCGGTGACGAGCACCATAGTGGAGGCGAACCCGTCTGGGGTAACAACGACCGGAGTGACGAAGGAGACCTCTGACAAGCGGCCAGCGGAGAGTGAGATCGCAGTGATGGGGATGATTCCGTTGGGCGACTATCGAATGTTTAGCGCCACGGTGCGCTGCAATGCCTGGACGGCGGGGGTGGAATATGACCGTCCTAGCTGGGGTTACTTTCTGAAAGCACGAGTGGACTACGTGGCGGAGGTTCTTCCGCTCCTTCTCCTCAATGAACCGTCCAAGGCCGATTTTTGGGGGAACGCGCTCACCCCCAACCAGCAGTTGTTACCCGGGGTATCGATTTCGCCGTTCGGCTTTCGCACGATGTGGCGAAGCAATAAGGCCATCAAACCCTACGTGATCAGCAAGATTGGGATTGCGGTCTTTACTCGAAAGGCATTGTCGCCAAAAGCAAGCTATGCGAATTTCAACGTTCAGGCTGACTTCGGCTTGCAGGTGAGGCTGACCGATCGGGTTGAACTTCGCGTGGATCCGTTCTCGTTTTTTCATATTTCGAACGGCTATCTGGCTGCGAGCAACCCTGGCATGGATGAGCTGGCTACGAAGATTGGGATTAGCTACCATCTCAGAAATCGGCGCGAGTAGAGGGTGGCGAAGGAAGCATTGTTCCATCCCAGACTCGTCGGCGGTCTCTGAACTACTTTTCTCGGGAAAGAGCCTGGGCTCTTCCTGGAAAGACCTCGTCGAAGAAGCTGGCGCGGTCCGCGGTGAAGCGGTTGCGACGGCGACCGGGAATGTCAATGCGCTATGGCGTTTGGGTGGCGTCTGCCGCGGCGGAGCGGGCGGCCATTTTTTCGCGGTGCTTACGGATGTAATGGGCGGCGATGTCGGGGTAGAACTCGCGGACGTTGGAGAAGATGACGTCGCGCATGACGGAGTAGCCGAATTTTTCGGCGAGCACTTCGAAGGTGGTCGCGGAGGTGGGATAGTAGGTGCGGGAGACGACCTGGGTGAGGATCTTGCCGCCGAGACCTGCGATGTTGGGCGTCTGGGTGCCGCCGTAGGTGCGGGCGACTCCCTGGCGGCTGATGATGTACAGCTCGCGGACGGCGACGTTGTGGCCGTGGCCGAGCGGGTAGAAGCGGGTGTCCTCGTGCAGGAGGCTGGGGAGCAGCCAGGCGGAGAGGTAAGTGCCGTCGGTCTTGTCGAGGAAGCCGCGCCACGTATAGGCGTAGAAACCGTCCATGCCCTTGCCCAGGGAAGAATGCTCGTTGAGGCCTTCGGCGCTGAGCGAGGTGAGGCCGAGGAAGATGAAGGTGGAGTAGTCGAGCGCCTGGTGGGTGGCGACGGTGAAGTTGTACTTCCAGCCGGGAGGATGGGGTTTGGAGCCGGCGGAGACAGAGCGGAAGTTGGGCATTAGTCCCAGGATGCGCTGCGGCTGCTGGCGCTCCAGCGGGATGGGGTTGCCATCGGCATCGACGGGGTTGGAAGGTGGCTTTGGCCTAGCGTCGTTTTGTTTTAGTGTGGTTGCGGCTGCGGCGTGCTGCGGCAGCGCGAAGAACTCCGCAGCGCCGAAGTCGTTGGAGGAGGACGAGGCGGGAGCTCCCGCGGGCTGCGCGGGAGTCGCGGCTGCAAACGCGAGCAATGTTTCCGATGGGGCGTCCGGAAGAACGGGAGCAATGGGCGGCTGGGCATTGGCGCCAGTCACAACAGCAAGCAAGGCGAATAGGGGAAACAGGCGCAGGAAAAGTCCGTCCGATCAGGTCAATTTTACTGGGTACATCTGGATTAGACGGGTTTCAAGGGCGGTGGATGCAGGAATGGAGCCGAAGTAGGTAATATTCCCGGTTGCGGCGGATTCTTGTTATTCGTCTACTTTTTTGTCGAATAGCGAGTGTGGCTCGTGAAAGAGGTCGTCGAGGAAACTTTCGCGGTCCGTGGTGAAGCGGCGGGTGATTTGCATGGGGGCGGTTTCTTCGTAGGGGATTTCGTGGAGCGTGCCGTCGTCGAAGGAGAGGATGCGCGCGCCGGGGTAGCCGAGCAGGATGGGAGAGTGGGTGGAGATGATGAACTGCGCGTCCTTGTGGTCGCGGAGGGTGTCGTGGATGAGTATGAGGAAGGAGAGCTGGCGCTGCGGGGAGAGCGCGGCCTCGGGTTCGTCGAGGAGGAAGAGGCCGGAGCGGCGGAACTTGTGGTCGAGGACGGTGAAGAAGGTTTCGCCGTGGGAGCGGCTGTGGAGGGAGATGCCGCCGTAGGAGGGCAGGATCGGAGCGCCGGGTCCGGGTTCGGCATCGAGAGCGTCAAGGTGCGAGGCAATATTGAAGAGACTTTCCGCGCGGAAATAGAAGCCCTCGCCTGAACGCTTGTCGAATGAGAGGCGAAGTGCTCGCGTAAGCGGGTCGGTGGCATGAACAGAATCTGTGGATTCATTGGAGAAGTTTCGGTTGCCGCCCTCGCGACCGAAGCCGATGTGAGCGGCGATGGCTTCGAGGAGAGTGGATTTGCCGGTGCCGTTTTCTCCGGCGAAGAAGGTGACGCGGGAGTGGAAGTCTATGCGCGTCAGCGAGGCAATGATCGGGACGGAGAATGGGTAGAGCGTTGGGTCGGAGATACGGTCGCTGAGCAGGGTGAGGGACTTGAGCATGGAGTGACCAGCCTACTGGAATCTGCGATTCAGAATTGAGGATTGATCACGTGCTCCATGCAAGATGGCGAAGACCTCTGGAACGTCTTTGCTGAACCGATAGAAGATGCGATAGGGATACGCGAGGCGGCTTCTAACCTCTTCCCCGAGCAAGCGAGTAAGGGCGCTTTGCGAGGTGCCAAGGAATGGCTGTTCGCTGATGCTTTGAAACATGTCTTGCAGGGATTGAGCAATACGATTGCCCAGTTCAAACGGTAACTCATCCAGGTAGGCCAGGATATCGTCGAGATCGTGCTCGGCATCGACGGAGAGTAAGAATCGACTCAACGCGAGACTCGTTGGGCTCGCCAATCTTCAAACATCTTGTCGACCTGCTCGCTGGTCACGACTTCACCGCGGTCGAGTTGGGCGATGCTGTGCTTCATGCGTGCGATCTGTTCTTCGGTAAACTCGGGTTCGGCTGCAAACTGTTCTTCAAGACGTGCCGTGACGGCTTCGTGAAGGAAGTCCACTTTGGTGCAGCCGAGGCGATCGGCCGCCTGTTGGAGTTGGGCGTCGAGTTCGTCAGGGATTTGCAGAGTGGCCATGGGAGACCTCGTCAACTCAAGTATAGCGAAGCTTATCTGCCGTGCTGTTCCAGAAATTTCTCTACTTCCAGCGCAGCCATGCAGCCAGTCCCCGCCGCTGTGATGGCCTGCCGATACCGCCGGTCCTGGATGTCGCCGCAGGCGAAGACGCCGGGGATGTCCTTCCCATTGTGTGTGGGGAAGACGTTGCCGTGGGTCAGGATGTAGCCGTCGGCGTCGAGGTCGAGCTGGCCCTGGAACATCTTCGCGTTGGGAATGTGGCCGATGCCGAGGAACATGAAGGAGACGGGGAGGGTCGATTGCTCGCCGGATTTGGTGTTGCGGAGCTTGAGGCCTTTGACGTCTTTCTCCTCGACACCGAGAACCTCTTCGACGATGGTGTTCGAGAGGAACTTGATGCTGGGGTGGGCGACGGCGCGCTCCAGCATGATGCGGCTGGCGCGGAAGTTTTCCGTGCGGTTGATGAGCGTAACTTTGGTGGCGAAGCGGGTGAGGAAGAGCGCCTCTTCCATGGCGGAGTCGCCACCGCCGATGACGGCGATCTCCTTGCCGGAGGAGAAGAAGCCGTCGCAGGTGGCGCAGGAGCTGACTCCGTGGCCGATGAGAGCCTGTTCGGAGGGCAGGTTCAGCCAACGCGCGGATGCGCCCGACGCGATGATCAGCGTGCGGGTGCGGAGGGTCTCCTTGCCGAGGTTGAGCTCGTAGGGATGCTTCGACAGGTCGACCGAGACGAGGTGGGCCATGCGCAGCTCCGCACCGAAGCGGGTGGCCTGGGCCTTCATGTTCTCGATGAGCTCGGGACCCTGGACGCCTTCGGGCCAGCCGGGAAAGTTTTCGACCAGCGTGGTGATGGAGAGCTGACCGCCGGGCTCGTGGCCTTCGAGGACGATGGGCTTGAGGTTGGCGCGGGCTGCATAGATCGCAGCGGTGAGGCCGGAGCAACCGGAGCCGAGGATGACGGTGTCGTGCGTAGTGGGGGTGACGGGGGTCGTGATGGGTTCGGACATAGCTTTGATTTGATTGTAACTGGGGCGGTTTGGGTGCAGGGATAGCCTCTAGCTCTTAGCCGCTAGCTTTTAGCTAAAGGCTGGAAGCTAAGAGCCAACAGTCGGGTTTATTCTTAAGGCATGGCGAATTTGACGTTGGTGTACGGAATGCGGCTTCTGCCGGCGGATGAGGTGGCGTCGGTGGGCGAGGCGCCGGTGGCGTTGAAGAATGGCAACGAGGCGCATGTGACGATGCATGTGCTGGAGGGAAGCCGGGAGTCGATTGAGGCGCAACTGCGGTTGAGCCTGGATGCGTTCTTCGATTTCTATCCGGAGATCTAGACGTTCCAACTGCAGCGCCGGTAGTCCTTCGACGCGCTCGCGCCCATTACCTGCGGCACATTACGCAATACCTTTGGCATATTACGAGATTCGGCGAAATGGCCGAATCCGCTACAGATGTGTCCGGGAACACAGCAACGATGCACCCTCCGGCGCTCTCCGACGAAAAACAGGGAGACGGCGGAGGCAAGAATTGGCATCGACGTGGAAGGTTTGGATCGCGTGTTTACTGGGTGTAGCGTTCTGGGGCAGTTGCGGGCAGGCGCAGACGATGCCGACAGCTCCGGCAACTCCAGATGATTCGCTGCGTGGGATGACGGAGCTGGCAGGCGTCATCTTTACCGGGCAGGTGGTTGCGGTCAAGAGGCATGATCCGGCCAACGGCGCGGCGGGTGTGGTGGAGATTCAATTTGCGGTGGAGGATGCGGTCCGCGGCGTGACCGGCGGCACCTACACGCTGCGCGAGTGGGCGGGCCTGTGGCCGGGCGGGAATGAGCCGTTTCGCGTGGGGCAGCGCTACCTGATGCTTCTGCATACGCCGAGTGCGGCGGGGTTGAGCTCGCCGGTGGGCGGGATGGATGGCGCGATCCCGATCCGTGGCGGAACCACGGGAGACAGCCGGGTGGTTGACCTGGGCTGGGTGGCGACGAGGGTGGTGCAGCCAACTATTTACGTCGGCACCGCCGGGCAGGGGGCAATGGGAGGGCCGATTCTAGCTACGGCATCGGCGAGACTGTCTTCCAGTCCGGCGGCAACTAAAGTTGCGGACGCGAATGCGCCGATAGAGGGGGTATCGGCTTCTGCGCAGCAGACTGCTCCCTACTCAACCGTGTTGGGAATGTTGCGCCGCTGGGAAACGGAAGACAATGGCGCGCGTTGAAGAGATCGGCCGAGGGCATGGCCGCGGAGTGGCTGTCTCTGGAATACATATTGCCAGGATTGCGCTGAGGATGATGCTGATCCTGTTGCTGGGCGCGGGGCCTGGCAGTAAATTTGCCCACGCCAGCGGGCCGCGCTGGGTGACTGGGCCTCCGTACTTCACCGGCCAGCCGGGGGTTCCGGTGGGCTGGTATACGCCGAATCCGCTCTACTTCACCGATCCGGGGGATCTGAGCGCGTCGGTAAACCATGCAACGGCGGATGCGATCGTGGCCGCCGCCGCGAACGTGTGGAACGTATACGGGGTGAACATCGAGCTGAGCTACGGGGGCGCGCTGAATGAGCATGTCAGCGCGGCGAACTCGTATCTCAGCGGCAACGGGCCGGTGTTTCCGCTCGACGTCACGAGCGCCAACTATGCGGCGAAGCAGATTGCGGTGATCTACGACAGCGATGGCTCGGTGACCGACATGCTGCTGGGCGGCGGGGCAAGCAATCCTGCCGAGTGCCTGCACAATGCCGTGACCGAGAGCGTGGACATGATCGTGCCGGCCGGATACATTCAGCACGCTATCCTGGTGCTGAACGGGCGATGCACCGGGCCGGCGCCGGAGCAGCAGTTGCAGATGCAGTATCAACTGGAGCGCGCGTTTGGGCGGGTGCTCGGACTGGCCTGGTCGCAGACCAACGACAATGTCTTTACGCGGAATCCCACGCCAACCTACGTGCAGGCGCAGCACTGGCCCATCATGCATCCGATCGATATTGTGTGCGGGTCGTACACGTACCAGTGCCTGCCGCAGCCGTTCACACTGCGCGACGACGATATTGCGGGGCTTGCCTCGATGTATCCGATCGGGCTGTCCAATGTGGAGGGGTGGACGGGGTACTCCAATTCCCTTCCCGGCAAGGGCCAGAGCTACGACTTCGCCGGCCATGTCTATGGCTACATCAACTTCCCCACGGGCCAGGGGATGAACGGCGTGAACGTAGTGGTGCATCGGCAGCAAAGCTTCCAGCTCATGGTCGAGCCATTTGAAGACAGCTCCTCGGTGAGTGGGTTCCTGTATCAGCAGAATGCGGGCAATGCGGTGACGGGAGCTCCCTTCGGCATGGCCTCAAGCATGGGAACGCCATACGGCCAGTGGCGCGGAAACTTCGGGGATGGTTACTACGACCTGGTCTGGATTCCGATGATCGACGCGACCCAGGGCGGGGTCGCCGTGGTGATCTCAACGCAGCCGGTCAATCCTCTGTATACGGGGGCATACGCGGTCGGGCCTTATGCGGCGGAGCAGGTGATCCCTTCGGGATCGTCGATGACCTCATTCACGCCAGGACTTTACACCAACGACCTGGGCTTTCGATCGATGGAGATCGATTACACCCCTACCGGCGCGGCGAGCTCCTGCAATCCTGGCGCGGATGGCGTGGAGTCGGCCCCGCAGCCGGTGGCAATGGGTGGATGGTGGACGGGATTGCTGTGCGGACGCGGGCACACGTCATGGATGAGCTTTGCGGCGAAGGCTGGCCATACCGCAACGGTGGAGGTTACGGCGCTCGACGAGAGCGGGATGGCGACGACCGCCAAGGCGATGCCGTTGATCGGCGTTTGGGGCGCGAACGATGCGACCGGGACGCTGCCTACGGTGGGGTTCACGCCTTCCGCCTTCAATACGACGACGCTGGGCATGACGGCGACCGGCGTGGTGACGACATCGCAGGGATTGCGCGTAGCGATTGCCGACGCGCGCGGCGATGGCCGTCCGGATTTCGCGTACAAGGCGCGCGTGCTGTATGCGGATACGGTGCAGCCCAGTTCGGTGAGCACGAACGGCGGAATGATCGCGATCGGCGGGATGGGATTCCGCGCGGGCAACCAGGTGACCGTGAACGGCGTGGTGGCCGCGGTGTCGAGCTGGACGCCGACGGCGATCCTTGCAGTGGCGCCCGCGGAGGGCGTGTACACGACGAACGTGACCCATCCGGTGGACGTGGTGGTGACCGATCTTTCGACGGGCGGGTCAACTATGGTGAGCAGCGCGCTGGCTTATGGCGGTGCTCCGCCGGATACGATGACACTGCTTTCGGCTCCGTCGGGAACAGTGTTGGTTGGGACGGCGGCTGTGGCGCCGTTTGCGGTGCGGGTTCTTCTGAACGATGGCGTGACCCCCGTGGCAGGGATGCCGGTGACGTTTACCGCGGCAGCGGGAAGTGTGCAGTTTGGGGCGTGCGCAACGACGCCCTGCGTAATGCTGACGGATTCGAACGGCGTGGCTTCGACAACGGTGACGGCGACAGCGTTTGGGGCCGTGAGTTTGCAGGCGGTGGCGGTGGGCTCGGTGTTTGCCGCGAGCTTCAATGCGGTTGCGGAGAGCCTGACGCCTGCGCGTGCGACCGAGTATGTGGCGGCGGGTGCGAGCGTAGCGTGGACTCCGCAGGTGAGTGTGGTGGTGAATGGCACGCCGGCGGCGGGGACTTCCGTGGCGTGGACGGGGTCAAGCGGGATTGCGGTTGCGCCGGGTTCAACCGTCGTGGATGCTGCCGGTGGGACGCAGGCGATGGCCACGATTGGGCCGCTTGCGGCGGGCGTGCAGGCGACGGGGCAGGCTTGTGTCTCGCAGCCGCTGGCGCTGTGCGCGAATCTTTCGGCGGTCGGCGTGGACCCGGCCGCGTGGCGGTTGACGGTGGTGAGCGGCGCGGGGCAGACGGTTGCGCCGGGTGCGGTCTTTGCGCCGGTGTCGATGAGGGTGACGGATGCAGCGGGGCATCCGGTGGCGAGCGCGACGGTGACGATCCACCAGACAGTGGATGCGACGGCGTTGGCTTGCCCGGCGCATGGGCGATGCCCGGTGGCTCCGGTTCTGGGCGAGTCAAATGCGTCAGCGGTTTCGGATGTCGATGGGATGGTGAGCGTGACGCCGATGCAGGTGAGTGCCGGAGGCGTGACGAATGTGGCGGTTGCCAGCGGGACGCAGGGGTTTGTTTCGCTGGCGATTACGCAGGGGCCGTAAGGGTCGGCTTTCCGAAGGGTTTTGCGTGCGCGGAAGAGAGTAACCCCGCGATAGGTGCGATGAAGCTGCACCGATCATGGGCACTCGCGTTGGTGGTTCGCGCGCGTTAGAAGGTCGGCGTCTGGTTTTCGAGGACCTGCTCGACGACGCCGTGGACCTGGACGAGAGGCCATGCGGAGGTGACGGTTTCGGGCTGATTCTGTCCGGCCTGATGGATGAGCAGCGCGGGCCTCTGGTCGAAGACGTTGCGCGAGGCGGCGTCGTCCTCCTCGGTCCAGGCGGGGAGCCAATCCCAGGCGTCGATGCGCCAGGAGTGGTCACCTTCGACGATGACGGTGGTGTCCTTCCAGCGCGGCGAGCGGCGAAGGATGTTGAGCGAGTGGCCGAGGATGCGGTCGGCGAGGGCGAGGTTGTCGATGTAGGAGCTGTCGCAGAACTGGGTGTAGTCGTCGTTGATGCGGCTCCAGATGTTGGGGCTGTGGGGGACGGCGAGGTGGATGAAAACGAAGTCGGCCTGGTCGGTCTGGAGGAGCTCGAACGCGTGGTGCTGCAGGTCGGTCTCGGTCTGGAAGCGATGGCGGACATCGAAGGTGCAGAGGTCGTGGTCGGCGCGGGAGGGCGACTTGATCTCGCGGACGACCTGCTGGAGGGGCGTGTAGACGTTGGTCCAGAACGGGGCGTTCTGGGCCATAAGACCATCGAACATATCGTGGTTGGTCCAGAAACATTGCTGGATGGCGTCGGCGTAGATGCCGCAGTAGGGGTTGTACCAGCCGACGGCGGCGGTGCGCCATCCGGCTTTCTCGGCGTCGCCGAAAACGGTATCGCGGCCGGCGATCGGGCCCCACTGGCGGTCGGCCTCGTGGCGCACCCACAGCTTGTTGTGGAAGTTGTAGCGGATGCCGTCGACGATCTGGCCGGTGAGCAGCGACGGGATGATCTTGACGGTGTGGTATCCGGCGGGCTGGACGTTGGTGAAGAGGGTACTCTCGCTGCGCAGGCTGTCGAAGTTGCGAAGAGAAAGGTCGCGCGCGCGATGCTCGAAGACCTGGTCGTAGGAGAGTTCGTCGAAGACGATCCAGACCATGAGTGGATGCTGGCGGGCGGGCTGCGGCGGCTGCGCCTGGTTGGGATACCAGGCGGCGGTGATCTGGTTGGGCTGCGGTCTCCAGCGTGCGACCCAGAGGAGCTGGCCGATGCTGGAGATCGCGAAGACGACGAGCGCCACCGCGACGCCGCTGCCCACGCGCATCACGCGGCGATACCACTTGTTGAAGCGGACAAAGAGCAGCAGCAGGATCGCGGCCCAGACGACGAAAATCAGCATTACGATGCCTTCGATGAGATCGAAGGGGAAGAAGGACTGCGTGCGCTGAATGAGATACGGCGGGATGACAATCGCCACCACCAGCCGCGCCCAGGGATAGTAGCGGGTGCGCGCAAAGACGGTGAGCAGGCCGAAGAGGAACGCGGTAACGATGAAGATGTCGGCGATCTGCGCATAGCAGATGTGGTTGAGCGCGTAGGGCGTATGCATGCGCACGTCCGCGCCGCCGCCGAGCAGGTCGCCGTAGTTGACGCAGAGGATGAGCGACGCGAGGCCGAGGCACTGGCAGAGGCGCTTGAGCAGGCGGTTGACCATCAGGCAGTTGCCTGAATTTTATTCTCAATTTTTTCGAAGAAAAAGAGGACGCGACCGTTGTCGAGCGGCTGGCGATCGAGCGTGCGAAAGCGGCCGGCGCAGGCGGCGAGCAGATCGTTTTCCGTAAGCGCGCCGTAGAGCGATTCGCGGCAGCGCATCAGGCTCTGGTACATGGGGTCTTCGACCGGGACCCACTCGATGACAAGATGGCGGCGCGTGAGGCAGTGGCAGAGCTCGAGGATCGCGGGAATTGGAATCTGCTCCATCAGGATGAGGTGATGGATGACCGCGAGCATCAGGACGAGGTCGAACTGGCCTTCGAGGCGCGGGAGCAAGGCGCTCGATTCGGCGTTCTGCCAGCCGACGGCGGGCGTGGGGCGCGCGATGTCGGCGTGGATCGTGTGGATGGAGAGCTTGCGCTCGCGTGCCATCGCGAAGAGGCGGTCCGCGGAGGCGAGGTCGCGCTCGAGGGCGACGACGTCCGCCCCCAGGGATGCCGCGAGAGCGCTGAACTCGCCGGTGTTGGCGCCGATGTCGAGCACGCGTTCCGGGCGCGAGGCTTCGAGGGTGCGGCGCACCCATTCGAGCTTCGTGTTGCTCTGCTCGGCGGTGTAGTGGGTGAGGGTAGCCTGATACTCGCTCCAGCTGGAGGAGGCGCTGGCTACAGCGGCGCGCTGGGTGCGGGCGCGAAGGCTTTTCAGAGAGCGCTTGAGGACGGCAGCGGTGATCTCAGGGTCCTGCGTTCGCGTTCCGGCGTGGATTGTGGGCTTCTTCGTCGCAACCGCGGCTGACTTGCGGCGGTCCAGCAGCGTAGGGATCGTGATGGGCCAGAAGGCCAGGCGATTGAGACGCTGATGCCAGTTGAGCGCGGCGTAGAGATCGGCAGGCTCGTAGCCATCGCGCTTGAACAGCGTGAGTTCGAGCGGCCAACTGAGCAGGCGGTTCATCACCAGAGGAAGCAGGAAGGTGCGGACATATTGTCCGTAGGCAAGCCAGATCGAAGATTTGGGGTCGCGGCGCTCGAAGGAGAGGATGTCGACGAAGATGGGGCGCGTGTTGGTGAAGAGGACGTTGAGCGGGGTGGCGTCCTTGAGGATCCAGCCGTCGGCGAGGGCCTCTTCGCAGAGATCGAGGGTGAGGTTGGCGGCGGCGAGCCACTGTGCAGGTGTCCACTCCCACGGATAAGTGGGGACGGAGATGCGAGGGTGAAGAAGCCGAAGGGCTTCGGGTGCGTCGTCGATGTGCGCGGGGATGAGGTCGCCGCGCTGCTGGGCGCGCAGACAGAAGGGCGAGCGCAGAAAATCGAGCACCGGCTCGCGCGCGGCTGCGTCGATGGTGCGGACCGCTACGTCGTCTTCAAAGATGAGCGACCCGGCAGGATCGCGAAAGGTTGCCGCAGGTGTTGCCACGGTCATGCAAGTTCAGTGGGGTCTGCCGTCTTCGCCGGGAGGGTGACAGACGCCTTTTCTTTGCGCGAAAACCAGCCGCGGATGCGGCGGCGCACGATGTAGGCGTACGCGGCGGCGACGGAGGCAATGGTCTGGAGGGCGACCAGGCCCGTGCCTGGATCCACGTAGCCCCAGGCCCTGCGTTCGGTGCCTACGATGAGGCAAAGGGTGATGAAAATTCCGAGTGAAATGGAGAGCAGCCGCTTCATGGATGCCTTTCTCTGGATGGAGGCCGCCTGGAACTTACCAAGCACGAGACGGCACGTGGGCCTGGATGAAACGTTCTACTACGAGCAATTCAGGCAGAAACACCAAATGGGACAAATAGTTGCACCGTCCGGCTATTTTTTTCTACGAATCGATTCAGCCAAAAACGACACTTGCGGACATAGACGTGAGAGCCGGTTTGTAAGATTCACCTTCGCTTCAACTTAAACTTAGGCGGGCCCGCGCATTCTGTTGTCTGCGAACCGGCGCGGAGCTTGTCATTTGTTTGTCAAAGAGTTACAGGATTTGAAGATCGTCCGGGCATTCGCAGTTTGAGGGCATTTGGGCGCGCTGCGAACCGGACCGCGCGGGGGAACATCTAATCTATAGAGACGATTGGGAGTTCGAGGAGTGCGGCGAATGACGGATACGGCAGCGAATGGACGGGTACGGCGGCGGGTGGTGGTCATTGGAGCAGGATTTGGCGGCTTGAACGCGGCACTGGGGCTGGCGGACCTGCCGGTGGATGTGACGGTAATCGACCGCAAGAACTACCACACGTTTCAGCCGCTGCTCTACCAGGTGGCGCTGGCGGTGCTGTCCCCGGCGGATATCGCACAGCCGATCCGGAATATTTTGAAGGACAAGCGGAACGTCGAGGTGCTGATGGACGAGGCGATCGGCTTCGACCTGGAGGCGCATCGGGTGTCGCTGAAGTCGGGCGCGGTGGTGGTGTACGACTACCTGGTGGTGGCGTCGGGGTCGACGCATTCCTATTTTGGGCGGGACGACTGGGCGAAGCTGGCCCCGGGACTGAAGACCGTAGAAGACGCGACCGAGATTCGGCGGCGCGTGCTGCTGGCGTTTGAGCTGGCCGAGCGGCAGATGGTGGAGCGCGGGACCCATCCTCCGCTGAACTTTGTGGTGATCGGTGGCGGACCGACCGGCGTGGAGCTTGCCGGGGCGATCTCCGACATCGCGAAGCTCTATATGCGGAAGGACTTCCGGCACATCGATACGAAGCAGACGACGGTGCTGATTCTGGAGGGTTCGCCGCATATTCTGGCGGCGTATCCGGAAGACCTGCAGGCGAAGGCGTGGAAGCAGTTGGAAGCGCTGGGCGTCACGGTTCGGGTGAACGCGCATGTGTCGGATGTGCAGCCCGGATATGTCGTAGTGGGCGGGACAGAGCGGATCGACGCGGTGGTAACGCTATGGGCGGCGGGCGTGCAAGCCTCCCCGCTGGGCAAGCTGCTGGGCGTGGAACTCGACCGGCGCGGATGCGTGCCCGTGGACCAGTATCTGAACCCGAAGGGGCATCCGGAGATTTTTGTGTGCGGAGACCTGGCGCATGTGGAGCAGGACGGAAAGCAGGTTCCTGGCGTGGCGCAGCCGGCGATCCAGATGGGGACCTACGCGGCAAAGCGGATTGGATGCCTGGTAGGACACGAGGCTGGGTCGGAGGGGTGCGATATGAAGGGATTCCACTACTTCGACAAGGGCGACATGGCCACGATCGGGCGCAAGGCCGCGGTGGCGAAGATCGAGTGGCCGTTCAAGGCGCACTGGAGCGGCTTCCCGGCGTGGATGATGTGGCTGATGGTGCACATCTTCTTTTTGATCGGGTTCCGCAACCGGCTGGGCGTATTTCGCCAGTGGGCCTGGACATACCTGACGCTGCAGGACAGCGCGCGCCTGATCACGGGCTCGCAGGAGCTGCCAGGGTGGAAGGAAAGAGAACAGGCATCGGCGAACGCAATTCCCGCCGAACCCAAAGGATAGAATCGACCCATGGAAGCGACCGAGATCCAGGAATTTTCGAAGCAGATGAAAGAAGGTGGGGAGGAGTCGCTGACGAAGATCTCGCTGGCTATTTCGATCCTCGCGGTGCTGGTGGCGATGGTGACGGTGCTGGGGCATCGCAGCCATACCGAGGCCGTCCTGATGCAGTCGAAGGCGGGCGACCAGTGGAATCTGTACCAGGCGAAGAAGATTCGCATGGACAATATGCAGGAGTTCGTGGCCATGCTCCAGCTTCAGCCGGCGGTGAACGCGCAGGCAACGGCGGCGAAGGTGAAAGAGGACGAGGCCCACATCGCGAAGTGGACCTCCGACCTGAACGAGGAGCAATCGGCCGCGAAGGAGTATGAGGCTGAGGTGAAGCACGCGGAGGCGCAGGCGTGGCACTTCGACCTGGGCGAGGCGCTGCTGCAGATCTCGGTGGTGCTCTCGTCGATCACGCTGTTCACACGGAGGCGAGGTTTTTTTGTTGGCGGATTGCTGCTGGGAGCGGCGGGTCTCTTGGTGGCGGCTTTGGCGTGGACCGTGCATTAAAACAGTTGCAGGTTGCACGTTGCTGGTTGTTAGTTGAAAATACTCTCTGCGTTATTCGGCCGGGTGAACGATGACCCCAAGATCGGCAAGCCCGTTGACGAAATATTGAACCGCGAGCGCGACCAACAGCAGACCCATAATGCGGACGAGGATGCGGATGCCGGTGTCGCCGAGGAAGCGCGCGACACGGTCTGAGTTTCCAAGCACCAGGTAACAGATGATCGCGGTGATGAGGATGGACGCAAGGATGGCGATCATCTGCCATCGCGTCTGGGCTTGTCCGACGAGGACCATGACCGCTGTGATGGCTCCGGGGCCGGCAAGCATGGGGATGCCAAGCGGCACGATGCCGGCGTCTTCTTTCTGCGCGGCGGCGGCGGTGTCGCCTACGGCCTCCTGCGTGGGAGAGCGCTTGGCTTCGAGCATGTCGAGGCCGATGAGCAGGAGGATGACGCCGCCTGCGATCTCAAACGCGGGAAGCGTGATGCCGAAGAGGCGGAAGATGGCCTCGCCCGCGAAGGCAAAGGCAGCGAGCACGATCAGCGCGGTGAACGACGCCTTGCGCGCGATGCCGCGGCGTCGTGGAGCGTCGGCGCCTTCCGTAATGGCGAGGAAGGTAGGAAGCGCTGCGAAGGGATCGACCAGAAAGAAGATGGAGCTGAGCGCGAGCAGCGAGAAGCGCACATACGGCGAGTGCTGCAGCGCGTAGAGACTGGCGAAGTGCGGATCGAAGGCCACGCAGCTATTGTTACAGGTTGCAGGTTGCAAGTTGTCAGATATTAGTGAACCGCGAGCGACTTCGCCTTTGCCGTGGGCAGTGGGATGTTCAGGATCGCCGCAACAGTAGGGGCGATCTGCAGCATGTCAATCTGGCCGAGGTCGCGGTGCGCGGCGATGCCTGGGCCGACCATGAAGAACGACGAATGCATCTCGGGCTGCTCGGGCGAGAAGCCGTGCCCGCCCTTCGATTCGTGGATGGGCGTGACCAGGTCGCCGGATTCTTCGTCGCCCGCATAGTAGCCGGACTTGAACGCGACAACGAAGGCGGCTTCGGGGAAGCCTCCGCGCTTGCGAATCTCGCCGCGGTCGAGCACTTCGGCGATGCCGTTTGCGGGGTTCGCAGCCAGTTTGTGGAGAAGATCGCCGGCCTGCTTCGCGGCTTGCTGGTCGTTGGGGTCGTGCAGCATGATGGCCGCCATGCCCGCGGAGAACCACGGCATCGCCCTCCATCCGACGATCGAGCGGTCGTCGGGATTGGCCTCGTTGCTCATCTGGATGAGACCGGATTTGAGAAACGGAATGCGCAGGTTGATGTGGTGAGTGAGCTTTACGAAGCCGTGGTCGGAGACGATGAGGACGACGGTGGCGGGATCGGTTTCGTGCGCGGCGGCGGCGATGCGGGCGACCATGCCGTCGATGGCTTCGATGTTCTTGTTGGCCGCGGGACTGAAGGGGCCAGTCTCATGCTCGGTTTCGTCAAGCGAACTGAGGTGGATGGTCATGAAGGCAGGCTTGTGCGCGCGCAGGATGTCGATGGAAAAGCGCGTCTTGATCTCGTCGCCTTCGACGGTGGTCTCGTTGCCCTTCATGTAGGGGCCGAGGCGCTGCTGCATCTCGTCGAACATGCCGTCGGGACGCGAGAGCGCAGAGATGAGGTAGCGATCGGTAGAGCCCATGGTCTCGCCGGGCGCGCCGCCGCGCCAGTACTCGGGAATGAGGAAGTCGATGCCACGCGCGCCGATCGTGACCGGCCATCCGACGCTCGCGGTGCGAAGTCCAGAGGCGTGCGCGGCCTGCCAGAGCGTGGGGACGTGGATCTGCGGGGTGTACCAGTACCAGGCTCCGTCGAGGGAGCGGTCGGGATCGAAGAGGGTGTTGGAGAGGATGCCGTGCTCGGCGGGTGGGACGCCGGTGACCAGCGTGGTGTGGCTGGGATACGTGAGGGTGGGCCAGACTCCGGTGACGCCGGAAGCATACGTCCCATCGCGCATCAGCGAGCGCAAGTAAGGGACCTTGAGTCCATGCGCATCAGCCTGGGTTACATATTCGGGCTTCATGCCGTCGATCGAAATCATAACGACAGGCGCGGCAAAGGTGGTGTGCGCTGCGCCGAGGACAAGCGCTGCTAGCAGGAGGGCGCGGGGCATGGGGCCGATCATGGGAAGACGATAGCACTCCGCGGGCTGCGGATGCGCATCTGGCAGGTGTGTTCTACGGTTGCTAATTTTCCGAGGGCTTCTCGATGTGATCGACGACGAGGACGTTTACGGAGCCGGTTTGCTTTATTAATTTGAGACCTAGCTGGTTCTTGAGAGCGGTGGTGATGGATGGGCCGGAGGCATCGTTGGAGTTGGCGGAGTCGGCGGAGGGGTCGCCGGATTTTTGCATGACGAACTCCAGGTTTAGGTCGTAGTGTCCGGTGAGGCCGGTTTGATCGATCGCGGAACGCTGGCCCAGGTCTCCGAGCATGCTCCCCATGCCGCCCAGAAGGCCTGTGGCTTGTTCCAGGGTCACGTCGATCATTCGGACGTGGAGTACGCCGTTGACCTGCCACGCATCCATCCCGCAATAGATTGGCGGCGCGGTGTTGGGTGGGACAGGTGCGGGTTTCTCTGGCTTGTCGAGACACGGTGCGTCAGCGGGATGCGGCACGAGTTGCGGGCCGGTCTTTCCGGGCTTGTCGAGGACGAGTGCGAAGACGGGGAGTGTTTTGGTCTCATAGTGCATAGCGAGCTTGAAGCGGTCGGCGAGCAGCGACTGCATCATCAGCCGCATCTCATCTGGCGTGGCACCATCCTCCGCGCGCGCCTGGATATCGTAGCTATCGTTCCGGGCCCACTCCGGCAGCTTTTCGTTCAGCGACATCATCTGATTCAAGTCGAGAAGCTTATAGGCGAAGACAATGTACGCGAGCAGATGGCCGTTCGCGGAGAACAGTCCTCCCGTAGGGGGAGCCTCGTTGAATGGGTTCTGAATCGCGGTTCCCCGCGGTTTCGAGTCGGGTGCGCTGAGCCGGACGGAGGCAACGTCGAACTCTTTCTTGCCACCGGCGGCGGCCTGCCACCCTGGGACTTTCGCCGTCTGAGCGGCGAGAGCCAAACCCTGCAAACTGAAGACCAGTACAAGAACGGCTCTCTTCGCGGCCCAGAGGCGAATGGATTGTCTTCGTCCGATATGTCTGTGCATGTGTTCCCCTCTTATCGATCGGATTGGACAACCGGCAGATGAAAGTCCGGGATGGTGATGTCCGACTGGGTGCGATCCGCGACGTTGTACTGAGTGAAGGTGAGCGGCGTGCCTGGGCATAGATGCCAGCTGTCGTCGGAGCCGTCATATCTATTGCGTACCCTGCTATTGCTGAAATCGATGTTCTGGGTAAGGACGGGGGACAAAACGGATTCTATTGGGCCAGGGTGAAGTCCAATCCATGTGCTGCCCAGGAGTGTGTCTTCGGGCGGTGGTGGCGGGCCGGAACAGAGGGCTTTGGACCAGAGCGCCGTTACGCGGGTGAGGTTGGGGTCACTTACCGCGGACCTGCAACGGAGATCCCAGCCGGATTTTGGCGCGGCAGAACAGAAGCCGATACCGGCCACGGGAACATCGCTGGATGGATAACCAATAGCGGTGACCATGCCGGCCTGTAGGCGTGTGAGCGCGGAGGTTATACGGAGGGTAACGGGCCCGGATTTGAAGCGGTCGTATACGGCGGGGCTCAGCGCGAGGGAGAGTTCGGCGTGATGAACGCCCGGCAGGATGTGGTCGTCGTTTCCCTGCCAGGGCGAGGTCCACTGCTGGCCGTCGGCCGCGATGAGAGTGAATTGGACGTTGTCGGAGAAGACGGCATACCCCTCGGGCACGCCGGAGTATTGGATCCAAAGATCGATGTAGTCCTGGCCGCGCGATGAGCGAGCTTTGATTGGATGGTTCGCATCGGGTGCAAGAGCTATGAGGACCGGTGGTGCAGCCGAGTTCGGTCGCGGATAAGCGCGACCCACCAGAGAGGGGCGGCTGTAGGCGTATGCGACAGACAGAACAAGGACGGGAAGCGCCAGAAGCAAAGCGCGGGAGAGCCACACCCTGCGCGTTGCATATTGAAGGAAAATCGCTGCGGCGCATATGCAGAACACGAGCGGAAGCACAACGACGTCCCGGTAAGGGTTGAATGTGGAATCGCCCACACTCATGGTGGCAAAGAACATGATTGCGATGTAGAGAAAAAGGATGCCGAGCAAAGTGAGCGTCATGCGCGCGAAGTTTGCATTGACCGCAGCGATGGAGAAGAGCGGCAGGATGAGAATGGCGCTGAGAAAGAAGAGGTCGACAAGCAGGCCGGGAAGATAGGAGGTGGGATGGAAGCCTGCCGTGACAAGCATATAGGCTTGCGCGAGAAGATAGGGCATCCCAATCCACAAGCCAAGGAAGAGTACCTTCGAGGCGAGCAGCTTCTTCCATTCATACGGGCGGGTAATCCAGAACTCGTTGTCGCCAACCAGCGTCTCCGCGTAAGTGACGCGGGCGATGAGCAGTCCCCAGCTCACCGGCATAAGAATCCCTAGCGCCGCCGTGATCTGCGCCAGCATCTGGCGACGGCGTGGATCTGCGTAGAATCTCCACGCGCTGGGATAGTGGACGACATAGAGCGCGAGGATGACGAGCGAGATGAGAATCTCAGGCAGAAAGTGGCGTGAGTCTTTGCGGAAGATGTGCAGGATCTGTTTCATGCCTCCGACCTCCTGCCGGATGCGGGAGACTGGTTGTGGACGCGGGCTGATTTGGCGATGGCCAGAAAGATCGACCGCAGCGGCATGGGATCGATCGCGATATCGCTGGCCAAGGGAAACATCGCTGCCAGCTCGCGATCGCTCGCATCGCCCCGGTAATCGCTGTGGACGAAGCGGAAGACATGATCGACGGCCTCCGGCATCAACCAGGTAGCAGGAAAGCTCTGCGGCATCGGCGCTGGTGTGGGGAGGGTCACCGTAACGTCGCGGAAGCGGTCGGAGAGGACAGACATCTCCTCGGAAAAAAGCATGCGGCCGTTTTCGAGGTAGCCGACATGGCTGGCGAAGCTCTCGATCTCGGCGAGGTCGTGTGAGGAGAGAAAGATGGTCGTCTCGGGCGCGCGTTCGAGCAGGCCTTCGATGAGCTCGTCGCGCACCAGCGGGTCAAGGCCGGAGAAGGGCTCATCCAGAATGATGAGCGATGGGCGATAGCTGAGCGAACTGGCGAAGGCGACCTTCATCTTCATGCCGCGCGAAAGGTGTTTGAGCTTGCGCTTGAGTGGCAGGTCGAACTGGCGGACGAGTTGCTGCTCCAGCGCGCGGTCCCAGCGCGGATAAAAGGGCCGCATGTAGTCGAGCAGGCCTTCCACCGTCATCCACTCGGGCATCTCCTGGTTCTCGGAGACGTAGCCGATGCGGTTGAAGGCCTCGCCCTCGATCTCGTGCGAGTCGAGGCCGAGGATGTGCGCGCTTCCCGAGCTGGGCCGGAAGATGTTCATCAGCATCTTGATGATGGTGGTCTTCCCCGCCCCGTTCGCGCCGACCAGCGCGTAGATGGCGCCCTCCGGCACCGTCAGGTCAACGCCGCTGAGAGCGTCGGTTGAGCCGAAGGTCTTGGTCAGGCTCTGGGTTTGGATTGCGTGCGTACCTGGGCTCATCGGGTTGGCCGTCCTTCGTCGGCGGGCTTGGAGGGGTGTTCGGGGTTGGACCTGTCGCGCTTGTCAGCGCTGAGGCGCTGCCAGTGCGCGGAGATCGATGCGAGCATCTCTTCGCGGTCGATGCCGAGGCGCTTGGCTTCAACGACCAGCTCTTCGATCTCGTGGCCCAGTAGCTGCGTGCGCTCTTTCTTGCTCGAGTCAGGCAGCGTAGCGACGACAGTGCCGATGCCTGGGCGTGTCTCAAGCAGGCCTTCGGCGACGAGGTGCGCAACGATCTTATGCGCGGTATTGGGATTGATCTTGAGCTCCTTCGAGAGCGCGCGGACGGAGGGAAATGGGTCGCCGGGGCGAAGCTGGCCGGAGACCATCGCCTTTTTGGAGGCGTAGACGATCTGCTCGAAGAGCGAGATGCCTGGACGGAATTGGACGCGGAACGGAATCACACACGTACTATAACAGCTAGTACACTTAGTTTGGCAAGCACTATTTTGCGATCGCCGAATTTGGCCCGAACACCGGCACATTTTGGGCTCCATTTATAGCCCCTCGGTATAATCGAGTATTCAGCCGGCACTTCCGGGCAGGAGTTTGCAATGGCGTTAGAAACGACGAAGAATATCTGGCGTAACGGGCAGATGATCGCCTGGGAGAAGGCTCAGATCCACGTGATGTCGCACGTGGTCCACTACGGGTCTTCGGTGTTTGAAGGGCTGCGTTGTTATGCGCAGCCAAACGGGGCCGGTGTGTTCCGCCTGCAGGAGCACATGCAGCGCATGCTCGACTCCGCGAAGATTTATCGGATGCCGGTAGGCTACTCGCTCGAAGAGCTATGCTCAGCCGTGGTGGATTTGGTCGAGGCCAATGGTGTCGCGCCGTGCTACATCCGGCCAATCGCGTTTCGCGGATACGGCGAGATTGGCGTGAACCCGCTGAAGTCGCCGGTAGACGTGTACATCGCGAACTTTCCGTGGGGCAAGTACGTCCCGGGCAATGACGGCGCGGATGTGTGCATCTCCAGCTGGAACCGGCTTGCGCCAAACACGATGCCGTCGCTGGCGAAGGCGGGCGCGAATTACATGAACTCGCAACTGATCCGCATGGAGGCCGAGATCAACGGCTACTCAGAGGGGATTGCGCTGGATGTGAATGGATATCTGTCGGAGGGTTCGGGCGAGAACCTCTTCATCGTGCGCGGAGGCGTGCTGTATACGACGCCGCTGGCGAACTCGGTGTTGAGCGGCATCACGCGCGCGTCGGTGCTGACGATTGCGAAAGAACTCGGCATTCCGGTGGTCGAACAGGCGCTGCCGCGCGAGATTCTGTACATCTGCGAGGAGGCGTTCTTCACCGGAACCGCGGCGGAGGTCACGCACCTGCGCTCGGTCGATAAAATCCTGGTGGGCGACGGCACGATGGGCCCGGTGACGCAGGCGATCCACGATGAGTTCTTCGGGATTGTGAACGGCATCAAGCCGGACCGCTACGGATGGCTGACCCCGGTGAAGGTTCCGGTTGCTGAGGCTGTCGGTGTCTAAGTAAAAGTGAAGATAGAACGACGAAGGGCAGCCACAATCGGCTGCCCTTCCGATTTGCTGCCACCGATTTATTTCGCGGCGCTTTCCATCTGCATCTGGTACTCCGAGTACGCTCCCTTGAAGTCCTCGATATGGAAGTCCGAAGGCCCGCCCGAGAAGTGCCAGATCCGCGTCGCGACTTCATTGATCAGATCGAGATCATGCGTCACTAGAAGTACGGTTCCCTCATACTTCTGCAGCGCAAGATTCAGCGCATTGATGGCTTCGAGATCGAGATGGTTCGAAGGCTCGTCCAGCACCAGCACGTTCGGCTTCTGCAGCATCAGCTTGCAGAAGAGCAGCCGGGCCGCCTCGCCACCGGAGAGCGCATCCGTCATCTTCAGGCCCTCTTCGCCCTTGAAGAGCATCTGCCCGAGGATGCCGCGAATGTCTTCCTTCGTCGCGTTCTCGTCGAACTGGTGCAGCCAGTCGTTCACCGTCAAACCTTTTTCGATCGACGACTTCAGGTCCTGCGGGAAGTAGCCGACCTGCGCCTCGTGACCCCACTTCACGGTACCCGAGTCGATCGACACGTCCTTCTCGTTCACTCCCTCGGCGTTCGCCAACAGCGCTTTGATCAGCGTTGATTTCCCCTGCCCGTTCCTGCCCATCAGCACAATCTTGTCGCCGCGCGTGCACGATGCAGAAAACTGGTTCACCACCTTCAGCGGCGAGCCATCCTTCTGCTCGTAGGCCTTCGAGACCTCTTCGATCTCCAGCACATGCCGGCCCGAAGGCCGCAACTGCTCGAACCGGATATACGGCCGCTGAATATTCGAGCGAGCCACATCCGTCACCGCCAGCCGCTCCACTTCCTTCTTGCGCGAGTTCACCTGGCTGGACCGCGTACCGGCGGAGAAGCGCGCGATGAAGTCGTTCAACTGTGCAATCTTCTTCTCGCGCTGCTCGTTCTGGCTCTCGATGCGCGTGCGAATGGCCGTCTTCTGTTCGACCATGTCGTCGTAGCCGCCGTTGTAGGTGATGATCGTCTCGTAGTCGATATCCGCGATATGCGTGCATACCGAGTTCAAAAAGTGCCGGTCGTGCGAGATCGTGATCAGCGTCCCGTTATACCGCACCAGAAAATCCTGCAGCCACAGGATCGAATCCAAATCCAAATAGTTCGTCGGCTCGTCCAGCAGCAGAGCCTGCGGCTCGCCAAACAGCGCCTGGCACAGCAGCACGCGGACTTTCTGGCCGCCTTGCAACTCGCTCATCTTGCGCTCGTGCAGCTCATCACCGATGTCCAGGCCCTGCAGCAGAATCGCCGCGTTCGATTCGGCCTCGTAGCCATCCTCTTCGCCGACGATGCCTTCCAGTTCACCCAGCCGCGAGCCGTCCTCGTCCGTCATCTCGGCCTTGTTGTAGATCGTCTCGCGCTCTTCCAAGGCAGCCCACAAAGGCTTGTTGCCCATGATGACGGTGTCGATCACGCGATACGCGTCGAACGCATACTGGTCCTGCGAGAGCACGCCCAGCTTCTTCGGCTTCACCACCGTGCCCTTCTGCGCGTCGATCTCCCCGGTCAACACCTTCATAAAGGTCGACTTGCCTGAACCATTCGGACCCGTCAGGCCGTAGCGCCGCCCGCTCGTAAACGTGACCGAGACATCCTCAAAGAGCAACTTCTGCCCATACCGCATCGTGACGTTGGAGACTGAAATCATAGGTTTTCTCTTATTTTACAGGTTTATTGCGCTCTTCAGGCCGCTGGCTGGAAGTTCGCGCACAATTCATCTCGCCAGCTACGACTGCCCGATCAGCACGCCTGCTGCAAAGACCAGCCCGCCGCCCACAATCACCTGCAGGCAGCTCAGCGCGAAGCTTGTTTTGAAGTATTTGTGCCGGATCATCGCGATCACCACCAACTCCACGCCCACGACTGCGTAAGCCCACGTCAGCGCCGTATGCACGTTGGGGATGAGGAATGGAAGTGTGTGCAGAAAGCCGCCGATGAAGGTCATCAGGCCGGTGACGAGGCCGCGAAAGACGGGATTGCCGCGGCCTGTCAATTCGCCGTCGTCCGACAAGCCTTCGGAGAAGGCCATGGAGATTCCCGCGCCCACCGCCGACGCCGCGCCGATCAAAAACACAGTGTGCGAGTTGTGCGTGGCAAAGGCGGTGGCGAAGATCGGCGCCAGCGTCGACACCGATCCGTCCATCAGCCCCGCAAGCCCCGGCTGGACGATGCGCAGCACAAAGGTCTTGTCATTGCCGACAAGCGTGGTGAACTCTTTCAAATTGGGTAAGGAGTCTGACATAAATCAATAGATGCAGAACAGCCCCGTTTCGCGGCTGGTTGGCGCGCGGAAACGGAGCTGCGGTTGTCTCGAATTATTGGCCACGCCGAGCGGGGCCGGAACGGCTGCTCCCGGGCCGGTTGGAGCTTGCGCGCCCGTTGCTGCCGGGCCGCCCGCCACTGCGTCCTCCAGAGAAGCCGCCGCCGGAACCTGAACGGCTGCGAAATCCACTTCCACTATTGCCCTTGTAGGGGCTGGTGCCAATGTTTCTTGCCTGGGTCTGCGCGGACGCATCGCCAGATTTCCACGATCGGGTTTCGAGCGCCAGTAAGTCGCTGCCTCCAGTTGTGAGGTCCAACGGCTTGTTGCGTTCTTCCTTCTCAAGGTTCTTATCGGCTTCGCGCCACTCAAACTTTATCTTTAATTCGCGCTCCAGCTTGCGGGCGTCCGATCTCTCCTGCGGCATCACGAAGGTCGTGGCCACACCTTTGGCTCCAGCGCGTCCTGTCCGGCCAATGCGGTGCACGAAGTCGTCCGACGCATTCGGCAGATCGTAGTTCACGACATGCGCGATGTCCTGCACGTCGATGCCGCGCGCGGCAACGTCCGTCGCCACCAGCACGCGATGCTTGCCGGTCGAAAAGCCCTTCAGCGCCGCGGTCCTCTGCGACTGCGACCGGTCGCCGTGGATCACGTCCACGTCATGACCCAGCCGCTCCAGCTTCTTCGAGATGCGGTCCGCGCCATGCTTGGTCCGCGAGAAGACCAGGAACATGCCCGTCTCTTCCTTCAGCATCTGGTCCAGCAGTCCAAGCTTCTGGTCCTGCATCACCGAATACACGCGAAGCTCCACCTGGTCGCAAGGCGTCGACGTCTTGCCAATCTCCACTCGCACCGGATTGCGCACATAGTCGCGCACGATCTCGCGGATGTTCGCGTCCAGCGTGGCCGAGTAGCACATCGTTTGCCGCGTCTTCGGCAGCGAACCCACGATGCGGCGGATCGCCGGAAGGAAGCCCATGTCGAGCATGCGATCCACTTCGTCCAGCACCAGCATCTCGACCGAGTTGATGTTCACCGCTCGGCGGCGCAGAAAATCTTCCAGCCTGCCCGGCGTCGCAACCACAAGCCGAGGTCCGCGCCCCAGTTGATCGAGCTGCGTATTCTCGCTCAGCCCGCCGCACACCAGCACCGCGTCGTTCTTCGCATTCGGCACCAGCTTGGCATAGGCCTCCAGCACCTGCATCGCCAGCTCGCGCGTCGGCAGCAGAATCAGCGCCCGGATCGGCCCGCGCTTGCCCTTGGTCGAAGGAACCGACGTAGCCTCCATCTTCTCGATCATCGGAATCAGAAAGCTCAGCGTCTTGCCCGTCCCGGTCGCAGCTGTCGCCAGGATGTCCTGGCCCAGTAGCGCCGGCGGGATCGCCTTCGCCTGCACCGGCGTGGGAGTCTTGTATCCCGCGCCATGCAGACGCGCCTTCAGCGATTCGGAGATCTTGAAATCGTTAAAGTGGACGTTCTTCAGGAAGGGAAGGCCGGTCGCGGCATCGATCTCGATCTGGCTGGCCAATACGCTCTGGCTGATCTCCTCGCCGGAGCCGTTGGCAACGGGAAGGTTGTTTGCAGTGGGAGGAACGTTGGAAGAAGTTGAAGTTGTTGCAGTAATAGCCTCAGGCTCAAGAGTTGCGGTAGTCAAGGATGTTCCTTTTTGAGTTGGTGTCATGATGCGGCGAAACAATGCAGTAGCGCCTGCGCGCTTTGGATTGACTGAGTCAGCATTGCTATCGGGGTGCGAAGCGCTGCTGCTGCACGGCGAGACTCGTCCGTTGACGTGTCTTCCAGCCAGAGCAACCAGCGCGTCTTCTCTTTGCAGAATCAGCGGTGGGAAAAGGCAAAAATCGCAGTCTCTGGCCAGACTTCATGAATCTTTCGAAGTCTTTGCCTGCGAAGCCCGCACTCGTTTTAATCGAATGCACAACCAGTGTAGCACACCGCGCTCTCCCCGCTCCCACCCCCACTAGAAACCAGGACGGCCCATTCATCTGCTGCACCCCCATGTTTTGGGTGAAACCAAAGGGTCCCACGCTAATAGGAATCGTCGAGCCAACCCCAATTCCAGATGGTGGTGAGAACGAAACGCTGAATGGTCCCACCGAGTAGTTCCCGAACCGAGAGAATTGCCCTCAACTGCACCCATGACTTGTCCAGCACTCGCAGCACACGGCGTGGTCAAAGCGTATTGCGTGCTCACGTTATTTGGGGCCGGTTCCTGAGACTCGCGACACGCCGATCAAGTGCACAGCTTTTTGGCTGTCTTGTTACTGTCAAGCTTTTCGATCAGATCCCAGTATGGAAATGAGGAAGCCGAAGCGGGTTTTCTAAAAACTTCTGGCGAGAGGAAGGAGGGGGTCTTTGGGCTGTAAACGCCCTTAGTTACGGTGAAATTAAAAGTCTTGTCGGTCGCTGGCTCACCGCTCCTCGCGACAACATTGACAGATACTACGTTTCTACTTTCGTCGAGCTTGTAGGTAGATGTTGTTGACCACTCACCATCTGAGTCCATGCGAAACTCTGTAATTCTATCGAGAATCGTCCCATTGAGCCAGACCTGAGCTTGATCTGCCTCTAATTGAGAGGCTTTGTCTGATCTTACTTCGGCCATGAAGGTAGTGCGGCTTCTCAACGCGCACCAACCCCCAGCCTGATTGAGATAAACGTACAACGTGCTTTCGGGAACATGCGTAGACGTATTGTGGCGTCCACCTGAATCTGAGGCAAACGAAGCACCACTGATCATTCCGACAAACAATAGCAGGCGAAACATCCGATAGCCCATGTTACCTCCCTGAATATGAAGCAGCGCCGCTTGCTGCCGTAGCTCGGTTCTGCGAGTAGGACAATAAATTAGTCAACTCCGTCCCGACCGTAACAGGGGTAGGCCCCGTCGCAACATAAGGTCCGTCAGTGGGCCAACTCCATCTGCGCACCCCAGAAGTTAATGATATCTCCGTTGGCAAAAACTGCTGATTCCCCTCCAATCTGCAATGCCAAGATCGAGCGTGCTTACGGTCGTGCCCGTCACTTGGAAGCGTTGCCAGTTGGTCGTCAGTGTCACGGTGTTTGCGCAAGCGTCCCATGTATTGACGCTTGGGTGACACCGTACCCCCTATGATGAGGGTTGGAGGGTTGGGCCACGATGAACCGCTTCGCAACCCTTTTGCCAGCGCTGATCCTCTTGGTCGCCGCGGATGGACAAAGGCTGCCGGCCCAGGCGCCGCATCCGATCACGGTGCAGTTGCTCGCCATCAACGATCTCCACGGCAACCTCGATCCGCCCGTAGGCAGTGACGGCCTCATCGACAAGATCCCCGCGGGCGGAGTCGAGTATCTCGCCACTCATCTGCGCAACGCGGCTCGTGACAATCCCAACACCCTCGTCATCGGCGCGGGCGACATCTTCGGCGGATCGCCTCTGCTCTCGGCCCTGTTTGACGAGAAGCCCTCCATCGAAGCCGCCAACGCCCTGCATCTCTCCGTCACCTCCATCGGCAACCACGAGCTCGACCACGGCGTGGCCGAACTGATGAAGCGGCTCGGCGGCACATGTCCGCGGCATCCAGCGTGTCCCGATGCAGCTCACTTCCAGTACCTCGCCGGAAATGTTGAGCTGGCCGCAAAGCCAGGCAAGCCGCTCTTTCCCGCGACGGCGATCCGCACAGTGGGCGGCGTGAAAATCGGATTCATCGGCGTAACGCTCGAAGACACCGGCTCCATGCTCCAGGCCAGGGATGCGAAGGCGCTGCGCTTTCTCGAGGAGAGCAGCGTAGCCAACGCCGCCGCCGCGCAGCTCGAACGCCAGGGCGTCCACACCCTCGTCCTGCTGATCCATCAGGGCGGCTACCAGAAGCCCTCCGAAGGCGCGGACCCCAACGGCTGCAACAACTTCTACGGCGCTCTCCAGCCCATCCTGCCAAAGCTCTCGCCGTCGATCAAGATCGTGGTCAGCGCCCACACGCATGAGCCCTACAACTGCCAGATCGGCGGGCGCACCGTCACCAGCGCCAGTTCCTACGGCCGCATGTTCACTCGCCTGACGCTCACGATCGATCCGCGCACCGATTCTCTGCTCAGCGTCCACGCGCACAACGAGATTGTTACGCGCGACGTTGCGAAGGACCCCGTTGAGACGGCAATCCTCAACAAGTATCGCCTGCGGGCGGCAAAACTCACCGATCGCGTCGTCGGATCGATCACAGGCGACATTGGACGCAACGACAACTACAACGGCGAATCTCCCCTCGGCGAGGTGATCGCGGATGCGGAGCTCGCAGCCTCCAGCGCGCCGCGGAACGGCGGGGCCGAGATCGCTTTCATGAACTCAACCGGCATCCGCGCAGAGCTGGTAAAGCCGCCCGGCCCCAGCGGACGGCGCGAGGTCACGTATGGCGATCTCTATAGCATCGTGCCCTTCGGCAACAGCCTCACCATCCTCAGCATGACCGGCGACATGATCCGGCGCGTGCTGGAGCAGCAGTTTTCTCAGGGCTCAAGGTATCTGGAGGTCTCAAGCGGATTCGCCTATCGATACCGCCGCAACGCCGCTCCGGGCGAACGCATCCTCGCTGGCTCTATCACGCTGAACGGGCATCTCATCGGCCCAGACGATACGGTGCGCGTCGTCACCAACAACTTTCTCGCCGAGGGCGGCGATGGATTTACCGTCTTCCGCGAGGCCAGGCGCCTCAGCGGAGGGCCAGTGGATATCGAAACCCTGGTGAACTACTTTGCAGCGCACTCGCCCATAGCGCCCGCGCCGGCAAGCCGAGTCACCCGCATCGACTGACTTAGCACAACGGCCCCCACTAGAGCCGTCGCACCATGTCCCTCATTTCCTAGATGTGACAGCTCACCATGCCGCGCTTCTCCAGGTACCTCTGGTGATACTCCTCCGCCTTCCAAAAGACGCCCGCCGGCTCCACCTTGGTCGCGATCGGCTGGCGATAAGCTCCCGTGGCATTCAGTTCTGCGATCTTCGCGTTGGCCTGCCCCATCTGCTCTTCGTTGCGGGCAAAGACCACACTGCGGTACTGCGAGCCCCAGTCCGGCCCCTGCCGGTTCACCTGCGTCGGATCATGCAGCGCGAAGAACGCATCCAGCAGAGTGTCGAATGAGATACGCGACGGATCGAAGGTCACGTCCACCACCTCGGCATGGCCCGTACGGTCGGTACACACTTCCTTATATGTCGGATGTTCCAGGTCCCCGCCCTCATACCCTACCGCTGTATCAATCACCCCAGGCATCTCAGCAAATCGGGCTTCTACGCCCCAAAAACATCCAGCTCCAAACGTTGCTCTCTCAATTGCCACGCATTGCTCCTTGACTGCCTTGTACGGGCCCTGTTTCGGTCTGCCGTTGTTGAGATTCGTTCACGATTGGTTTGACTCTCCACGACCGGAGACGACATTCCCCATGGTTCTATTTGGATGCATGAAAGCCAATTTCGTCTTGCGCCGTAGCGTTAAAATTCCGCGAGTATTTCTAGGCCCATCGAAGCACCGTCGTCAAACCCCTTTTGGGGTCATAGACAAGAAATGACAACCCCCTCCGGTAAGCCAGCCGACATAGTGCGCCCCGTTTGCATCTTTTGTTGACCCCGGAATAGGCTTCGCAACGTCCATCCAACATAAGGCCTCACAGATAGACTGATCTCACACCAAGTTCGTTGCCTGTGAATTGCGGCATCGAAGGAGTAAACAAGAAAATGACATTTCGCCACCCCGCCATGTCTCTCCTGGCCCTGGCACTTTGCAGCGCAGGCCTGCTCCCCTCGGCGGCGCAGGCCCAGAACAGCCCGCCCGCCCCCGCGCCGGCCGCAGTTGCCGCCGGGCGGCAGTTTGAAGTCGCCGCGATCAAGCTCAGCAGCGAAGGCTCTGGCTCCAGCTCCGGCATCGACAGTGGAAGCGGCCGCATCCACGGCGAGAACGTAACCCTGAAGCGCTGCATCATCGGAGCCTACGGCGTCGGCCCTAACCAGATCGCCGGAGGCCCTGACTGGATCGACACCGACCGCTTCGATATCCAGGCCAAGTCCGACCAGCCGACCGACGGCGACAGTGTCCTGATGGTGATGCTGCAATATCTGCTGGCAGACCGCTTCAAGCTCGCCTTCCACCGCGAAGACCGGCAACTCCCCGCGTTCGTGCTGGAGGTTGCGAAAGATGGCCCGAAGATGGAAAAATCCACCGGCGGCGAAGCGGCAAACAACACCGAATCCATCAGCGGCAAGACAGCTGGCGTCCGGATCACCATCCGCAACGAGGACATGGATGAGTTTGCCCGGATTCTCTCGCGCAGCATGGATCTGCCCGTCGTCAACCAGACTGGCCTCGACGGTCTATTCAACTTCAAGCTGAGCTGGACTCCCGACAACGCCAAAGCCACCGCCGAAGGCGTCCAGGACATCTCGATCTTCGACGCGCTCCCGCAGCAACTCGGACTCCGCCTGCGCAAGACCAAGGTTCCCATCTCGACCATCGTCATCGACCACGTCGAAAAGCCGTCAGAGAACTAAGGCACACCGGCAGCACAGGAACCAAACCTCACCGGTAATGCGTCACGACCATCGAGATCGCCCGCCCAGTCACCATCCCCGCGGCAAGCCACCACACGGTCCGCCGGTCCGGATGACGCTGGGAGTCGAAACCCATCCACACAAAAAAACCCACGCAGATCACCCCGCTCACCAGGTGCTGCATAAGACTCCCTCGTGAAAGACAGATGGTTCCACTGCCGTAAGCCGCGACGATCTGGATCCATTCCACCCACGTCATCTGCCTCCACACCGGCGCCTTGGCGATGCGCTGTGGAGGCAAGCTCTTAATCCCCAGCCCCTTCAGCTCCGCGATGCAATCCCGATACCCCAGAATGCTGCGCGGCACCACCATCAACTTCTCGTTGTTCTCATCGACCAGCGTCACCCCTCCCCCCATCCTCGCCACCAGCCCCATAATCTTCTCGCGCGGAACGAACTTCTCCCGGCCGGGCGCAAAGATGCGCCGCACCCCCGCGTCCGTCACCTCCACATCACCCCGTTCTTCCCACGAGATCATCAACGTGCCGAACACCGCGAACGCCATAATGCAGAACAGACCCGCTCCCACCCACTCCATGAAGAACGCAAGCATCTGGCCCGGCGCCGTCAGCGAAGCCGCCAGCCAGCCGTGCGTCATCTCACGCCCCGCCCACGCGCACCCCAGCGCTACAATCCCCGCTAGCCCGAACCAGCGCCCGGTGGACCATCCCGCGTACATCTCACCGTCAAAGACATACCGGCTCATGGCGATATCCTAACTCCTGCCCCCACACGAATGCGTTGCTTATCTCCGCCCATCCTGCCGCCGCCCAAACGTCTGCTTCTTCTTCACCGGAGCCTTCAACTGCGCGAACTCCGGCAGCTTCTTCTTCGGAACCACCTTCTTGCCCTTCGCCGCGCGCTCCAGCGCCATCACTTCCCCCGGAGTCAGCTCGCGGAACTCGCCCGGAGGCACATCCAGGCGCAGCGCTCCGTACCCGATGCGGCGAATCTTCTCCACATGGTGCCCAATCTCCTCGAACATCTTGCGAAGCTGGCGATTCCGCCCTTCGGTCAGCGTCAGCTCATACCAGGGATTGTCCCCGCCGCGCACCAACTCCAGTTTTGCCGGTGCCGTAACGATCCGGTCCCTGCGTCCGGCCCGCACCTCATCCAGCCGCCCGCGATCGATCACGATCCCGCGCCGGATCTGGTCCAGCCCGGACGCCGGAGGCATTCCACTCACCTTGACCAGATAAGTCTTCTCCACCCCGGCAGCAGCCTTCGAGAGCGAGTTCGCCAGCTCCCCGTCGTTCGTCATCAGCAACAGGCCTTCCGACAGATAATCCAGCCGCCCCACCGGATACAGCCGCACATTATCCCCATGCGGCCCCGCCTTCGGCTTGGACATTAAATCCATCACCGTAGGCCGCTTCTCCGGATCGGTCAGGGTCGTCACATACCCGCGCGGCTTGTTCAGCATGTAGTAGCGCCGAACCTCCGGACCCTTCAGCAGCTTGCCGTCCACCCGGATGTGGTCGCGGGCTGCATCGTGCCGCGTCCCCAGCTCCCGCACTACCGTGCCGTTCACCTGCACCCGGCCTTCGAGGATGATCTCCTCGGCCTTGCGCCGGCTGGCGATCCCCGCCGCCGCCAGAATCTTCTGTAGCCGGTCGCCCTTCGGCTCCGCAGCCTCACTAGCTTCCATTTCCTTCTTCATCTTTCCCAACTTTCTGACTGCGGACAAGCTCATCGCGGTCTCGTCTTCCATTATCGCTCCAGATGTATACCCGCGATCGTCTATTCATGCTGGAAGATGTCTTGATCACGATAATGCGCGTCCTGAAACTCCGGTGTAAGCGCCATGGTGACCCAGGCGAGCCGTAGATCCGGTCTGTATCAACGGTCAGTGGGCGGGAGCTGTTTCCGCACCGGGCGAGTCTTCGAAACGTTCCTGGTTCATCGTCATCATGTTGAGATCGGCCTTTGTCTCCCCGTCGATCAGGCCCTGCTCGTAGACATCGGACCAGCGCAGGCGAAAGCACATTCCCTGGATGCCAGTCTTGGTAAGGGATGCGGTTTGAGCGAGCAATTCGGCCTGCGCGGGAGTCAGGGTCCAGGCAAATACCTGGGTCCCGGGCTTGAGCCGGGCCAGGCGGTGCTGCATCGAAACGATGATGTTGCAGTCGCGGAAGACGGTGTCCCGATCGCCCGCGAGCAATGCGTAGTTGTGGTCCAGCCGGGCGTACATCCGCGCACTTTCCACCGGGAGCAGACTGACCATACCGCTCTCCCGGGCGGTCGTCAAAACCGCCTCGGACGGAGCAAAGTAGCGAATCGCCGCTGTACCCACAGAGCCGGGAATGCACGGCGCCGGGGAAAGCTCGAAGCGGATCTTGCCTTGCCCCGGCGCGGCGCTGTCGACCGCGGCCTCGGCCTCGTCGAACCAGCCCTCGAGGTCGTGCATGTGGAGATTGCGCGCGATCACCTGGCGATTGTTAGTCGCCTCATCGCGAAGGTCTTGTTCCAGTTGCACGCGCTCCTGATGGTGATGGATTGCCTCGACCGTCTGCTCAAGGCCGATGGCGATCAGCAGCCCAATCGCGATCGTCGCCAGGTGAATCCAGAAATCCTTCCACGTATGGACCGTTTCGTGCGGCGCATGTACATCGAGCATCCGTGCCTCCTCTGCATTCTCCACCGTTCCCGCCGCCGGAGACTCGAACGCCGGCACAGCCTGCGTCTCCGCGCTCTGGCTCTCCGGCGTCTGCGCCTCCAGACCCTCGGATTCGCGCGAGTTGGGTTCGTCCTCTGACATATTTACGGGAATTGCTTGAATAGGGCCTGGGTTTAGCCAAAGAGTATCACCGGTCACGCTGGCCTCGCATCTTCAAATGCACCTCAGCCATCTTCTAGCTTGCCAAGCCTCCGCTGCTGATGTTGAATAGCATCCGCAGCGCTGCCATCCATCCGCGCGTTGTCTCGAAGAACCCATGCTGTAGCCCATTCTGTAATCAGGAGACCGGAACCATGGCCAAATTTTGCGATAAGTGCGGCACCCAGCTCCCCGATAGCTCCTCCTTCTGCCTCTCCTGCGGCGCACCCTCGGCAGCCAAGCCTCCCGCCGCTCAGCCGCCGGCGCCGCCCGCAGCTCCTGCCTCCTATCCTCCGGCTCCTACTCCCGCCGACTTCCAGCCGGTGCAGACGCCCCCGGCGTATCAACCTCCACCGCAGGCCTATACGCCTCCACCACAGGCTCCGCCGTCGCAACCGCAACAATGGTCTGCGCCGACACCACCGCAGCAGCCGCAGTGGTCCGCACCCCCTTCCCAACCTGCCCCAATCGCACAAGTCGCGCAGACCACCAAAAGCAGCAACACCCTGCTCAAGGTCGTCCTCGTCATCGTTGTGATCCTGGGCCTCGGAGCAGTCGCGGTCGTCGGCGGCCTCTGGTACGTCGGCCACAAGGTCGTCAACAGAGTTAAGGACGCAGCCGCCCAGGCCGGCATCAACACTGACGAAATAGGTCAAAAGGGCCACGCCATCACCGGCGACGCCTGCCGCTTCCTCTCCAAGGCCGACGTAGGCGACGCCATCGGCGTTCCCATCACCGAAATCAAATCCAGCCCCGAAGGCTGCAGCTACCTGGCCCAGGGCACCATGACCGACATGACCTCCAAACACGTGGCCGCCATGCTCGGCCAGCGCGGAGTGGATAAAAAATCCCAGGATATGGCCCAGCAATTCGCCGGCATCGTCGGCAGCTCGCAGCCGAAAGCCCCCGGCGAAGACTCCGACGCCAACGGCAACGCCGTGGTCTTCGGCTTCACCCTGGACAGCAACTCCGCCAAAACCCAGATGGACCTCAACCATAAGATCCTCGGCGCGTTCGGCTCAGCCGGCGGCTCTTCGACCATCACCGGCATCGGCGACGAGGCCTTCGTAAGCGCTGACGGCATGATGTTCGTCCGCAAAGGCGAAACCCTGATCCGCTTCATGTACACCAGTTGCCCCTGCAGCACCGAGCAGATCAAACCCCTCGCCAAAAAGCTGGCCGATCAGCTCTAGAACCGCATCTCAGGCATGCGCGCCCGGTGGCGGATGCAGGGTAATCCCATACCTCTGCCCTATCTCCATCAACTTCGGGAGATCGGGCAGACCCTGCGTCAGCGGGCTCAGCTCCTCCAGAAAATCATCCATGCCGCCAGGCACTGCCACGATATGCAGCCTGCCCATCGTCGTGCCCTTGTTGCGAAAAGTATGCTTCTTTCCGCGCTGTCCAAAGACTGGAACGCCCACTTCGATCCCCACCCACTCGCCGTCGATCAGCAGCTCGAACTCTCCGGACAACGCCGTAAAAAGTCTCATCCTCCCTGGAATGCGTATGCGGCGGCGGTCCTCCACCCGGCGGAACATTTGTGATCAGCGTGCTCGAAGCGCCATTCGACATCGTGTTGCTCACATACACTTCGATCGTTTCGGTAAACATTGGAAAAGTCTTGATCGCACTCACAATTCACTCCTCAATAGAAAACAGATGGGTATCGCACTCCCGGCCGGGTCGAATTCTATCAAGCGAATATTTTCCGTCCGTGCCGCCGCGGGCTTTAGGACTGCCTGCCGAGCAGCGCGTCCATGTGCTCTAGTCGCCTGCGATTCGTCCGCCGCACCTGGAAGTATCCCACCCCAAACCCCAGCCACATCAGGGCCGCAACACCTGCCCAGAAATAGTCGACGACGGACCCGAATGCACGCGGCCCAATCATTGGCATTCCTATGCCAATGAAGAAAACAGCCAGCCCTATCGCCCATCCCCGGAGCGAGCGATGAATATCCTGAAGTCGCTCCGACTCCCTTTTGTAGAAGTCGATAACGCCTGCCACGTCCTCGCTGGGAGGAACCGACACCCGACTGCGCCAATCTACGTAGAGACTGGTAGCCAGCAGGACCCAGCCAAGCATGAGCAGAATATCTCCAGAGCGCTCCATCCGGCTGGTTGCGCCCAACGACTTCACAAAATAGAGCGCTACCCAGATCGGCATCGCCTTCCAGCCGTTGCTCGCCTTGCGCTTCGTCGCGGCAAGCTTTTCCGCCGCTGCACTCAGCTCAAAGTAAGACCGCACCGGCGCCTCACGAGAGTCGAACAGCCACCGCAGACCTCCTAGCGCCCACCCCAGAGCGCGCCAGTCTCCTTCGACAAACTCCACCTCACGCGCTACGCCCGCAGCCCACTCCCGCGCGCCCGCGGAGGCATGCCGCACCACGAACCACGAGATCAGCATCGCCCATCGCCGCACACGGGTCATGATCCCACCGCCTCACCCAGCACAGGAATCCGCCCGATCGCACGATCAGTCTCTGCACTGACCTGCGCACGCGCATAGCGTAGCCCTTGCTCCGTCAGCTTGTACAAATGCCGTGGAGGCCGGCCCTCCACCACCGTCTCCCACGCCGTCTCCAGCAGACGATTCTCCGCCAGACGCATCAGAATGGGATAGAGCGTGCCCGACTTCAGCCCCGTACTCTTGCTAAGGTCATACCCATAGCTCCACTCACGCGGCGCACGCAACAATTCGCCCAGCACACGGGTGGTCTGCGGAGATCGGCGCATCTTCATGCGAGTAAATCTACCTATATAGGATTACTCAGTCAAGATGCCTATCAGATTTCGCGCAATCACAGGCCTCCAACCCGGTCAGCACACCTCACACCCCCTCGCTTGGCTGCCTTTCGCTGCTCTTAGCTGTCTCGATAGCTGCGCTGCCGTCCAGCGCGGCGAAACGCGTCGGTCTCACCATGCGCGCTGGGGTCGCCCTCCTGCACCCGCCGATTGTGACCCGAAGAAACCAGCCGCCCATCCGCCGCAAACACCGCCGCGCCAATCGGAATCCCACCCTCCGCCAGGCCCGCCTGGGCCTCGCGAATCGCCACCTCCAGCATCGCCCGATCCCGCGCTGTGCCCCCCATCAAGGCTGAATCTTCCCCCGGCTGATCTCGTCGAGCGCGTCGATTAATCCACCCTCCGCAGGTTTGTCCGCTTCATACGCCGCCGGAGCCCCGCCCCGCGGCATCTGCATTCCCACCGTGCTCGACTCCACCTCGGCAGGCGTCATCGGCTCGGTTGGATCGAACTCGCCATCGCCCTCAGGAGTCGCCACCGAATCCGGCAAGCGATCCGCAGAACCAGAATCATTCAGCCCCATGCGCCACCTCCACACTCACAACCTGCAACTATTCGACGCCTTCCGCACCCTGCATCTCGTCCGCCTCGCGCGCCGAAGGATCGTCGTCGTCGTACCGCGGAGGCAGCCCGGTAATGCGCCCATCCACGATGACCTCATCCGCCACCAGGTCGGACGCCTGCTCCTCGCCATCCGACTGGAGCCGCTCCGTCATCTGCTCGTTGTCGCCCGGCCCATCGCCCATGGGAATCTCCTCCTGCTCGGCCATCTGCCCCGCCATCTTCTCAAACTCTTCGATGCTGGGAAGCTCCGCCACGTCTTTCAGCCCGAATTTGACGAGGAAGTCCTTGGTCGTCTTGTACAGGATCGGCCGCCCGATCACGTGCTTCCGCCCGGCGGTCGTAATCAGCTTGCGCGCGATCAGCGAGCCCAGCACGCCGCTCGAATCCACCCCGCGAATCTCCGATATCTCCGGCGCCGTCACCGGCTGCTTGTACGCCACCACCGCAAGCGTCTCCAGAGCCTGTAGGCTCAGCTTCAGCGGCGGCTTCAGCGACTTCACAAACCCGCGCACCGCATCGTGATACTCCGGCTTGGTGCCAAAGCGAAAGCCGCCCGCTACCTCGCGAATCTCCAGTCCCCGCTCCGGCCCGGCATAGTCCGCAATCAGCTCATCCAGCGCCCGCCGAAAGTGCGCCCGCAACTTCGCCGTCCGAGCCTTCTCATCCCTGGCCCCAGCCGCCGCATCCGCCCCACCGAAATCACTGGGCGGGGAATCACTGGGTGGAACTGCCTCAGAGGCCTCAGGCACCGCCGCAAACCCAGCCTCCGGACTGGCCACAAAATCCGGCTCCAGCGTCGGATCGGCCTCAGCCGCCGCCTCCAGCACAGCCTCTGTCTCGTTCAACGAGAGTGTCTGCTGGGCATCGACCGCGCGGTCAAGCTCCGCCTGCGCCTCCTGTCCCAACAGTCCTGCCAGTTGGGCCAGGGTCACCGGCTCTTCCGACGCATAAATAACCGCTTCAATCTTTGCTTTAAGGCTCATGGATAGTAGTCAAAGGTAAGCATACCAACCCTCGGACCTGTACGGAACCAGCCCTGTGCAGAACCGGACTCCTGTCGTTCCTCTTCCTGAGGACCCTCGCTCTTGCCCGGAGGTGTTACAACCCAGAAAACCTCGCTGCTCGGACGAACTTACAACTGACCACTTATCACTTACCACTGTCTTCAACGCCAGTCATCCCGAGCCCGCTCCTGCTCCTCAAACACCTGGTCGAACCCATCCGTCTTCTTGATCAGGATGTCCCCCAGTTCCACCGGCTGATGCAGCAACACCGCCTGCAACCGCACCAGCTCCAGCATCGCCAGAAACATACAAATCAGCGCCCGCTCCGAATGCGTGCTGTGCAGCAGCCTGCGCAGCGACACCGGCCTGTCCTCCATCAACAGCCGCCGCTTCACGTAGTCGATCATCTGCGCCACGGTCACCGACTCTTCATCCACATTCAGCACCGGACGCTCGCGCAGCCGCTCCAGTACCTCCTGAAACACTCGCACCAGGTCCGGAACATCCGCCGCAATCTCCTGCTCCAGTCCGGTCGATTCGCCCGCCGCCCCCGCCTGCTCGCGCAGAAAAGCCCGCATCCCCGGGTTCGACCACGTCGCCTCTTCGATCTGCTGCTTCTGCATCAGCATCTGCGCCGCGGCCTTGAACCGCTCATGCTCCAGCAGCCGCTCCACCAACTCCCGCCGCGGGTCTTCCGAGTCCGCCCCCACCACATCCGAAGGGTCCCTTGGCAGCAGCGTCTTCGACTTGATATGGATCAGCAGCGAAGCCATATAAATAAACTCGCCCGCCGCATCCACATCCGTCTGCTTCAACTGGTGGCAATACTCCAGAAACTGCGCCGTAATCAGCGAAATCGGAATGTCGTAGATATCGATGTTCTGCTTGCGGATCAAATCCAGCAGCAAATCCAGCGGCCCGTCATACACCTTCCCCACGGTCACCGAAAACGGCGACTGCGAAGCCTCTTCCGCCGCAGGCTTTGCGTCCTTCGCCTTCTTCGCTTCCACCTCCGGCAACACCGGCTTCGGCTCCAGCACAAATGGCGCAGGCGTGGGCACAATCACCTCATCGGCCACTGAATCGGGTGCCCCATATCCCGTATCTGGGACATGGGTTGCATCACCGTTGATCTTCTGCGCGTCCTTGATCTCTTCCGCCATCTCTATCCCAACCCCGCCGCGCTCAACACTTGCGCCATCGTCACCGCCGCGCGAGCGTTCGCCCGCACCGCGCCATCCGCGAGAATCGCCTTCACCTCATCCGGATGCGCCTCAAAGTACCGCCGCCGTTTCTGGATCGGCACAAGTTCGTTCACGACCGCATCCGCCAGCCATCCCTTGCACTGGATGCACCCGATCCCTGCCGTCCTGCAACCCTCCGCCGCCTGCGCCTGTACCTCAGCGGTCGAAAAGACTTTGTGCAGATCGAACACCGGACAAACATCCGGATTCCCCGCATCCGTCCGGCGCACCCGCGCCGGGTCAGTCACCATCGTCTTCAGCTTGGCCCGCACCTCAGGCTCAGGATCGCTCAGCAGAATCGTATTGCCATAGCTCTTCGACATCTTCCGTCCGTCCGTGCCCGGAAGCTTCGGACTCGGCGTCAGTAACACCTTCGGCTCGGGCAGAACCTCGCGCACATCACTCTCTTGCTCCAGTTCCGCCAGCCGCTCCTTGTCCGACTTCGCCGCGTCGGCCTTCCCGGCGCGCTTACTTCCATACAGATGGTTGAACCGCCGCGCAATCTCCCGCGTGATCTCCACATGCGCCGCCTGGTCCTGCCCCACCGGCACAAACTCCGCCTGGTACACCAGAATGTCCGCCGACTGCAGCACCGGATACCCCAGAAACCCGATCGTCGCCAGATCTTTTTCCTTCAACTGTTCCTGCTGGTCCTTATACGTCGGCACCCGCTCCAGCCAACTCAGCGGCGTGATCATCTCCAGCAGGCTGTTCAGCACAAAATGCGCGGGCACCTCGCTTTGCACAAAGATGGTCGAGAGCTTTGGATCAAGCCCCGCACCCAGAAAATCCAGCACGACCTCCGAAATATTCTTCGCGACCTCCGACGTGTCCGCGTAGTCCGTCGTCAGCGCATGAAAGTTCGCGATAAAGAAGTAGCACTCATACTTCGGCGTCCCATCCGGCAGCGTTTCGTGCTGCAGATTGACCCAGTTCTTCAGCGCACCCATATAGTTCCCAAGGTGCAGCTTCCCCGTAGGACGCATGCCACTCAAAACGCGCCTGCGCGCCGGAATCGTTATCTCTTCACTCATATTCGTATCAATCAGAAGATTACAGGAAGCAGCCGCCTACAGCGACATCAACACGCCATCGAAGACATTCAGCAGCGGATAGTAAAACGTGTGAAAGATCAATCCGCCGCCCAACAGAAGCACCAGCAGCAGCATGTAGCCGCCGAACCGGTCGTACACCCGCTCCACCCCATACGGCAGAAACTGCCGCAACACATGGCTCCCATCCAGCGGAGGCACCGGAATCAGGTTGAACACAAACAGCAGCAGGTTGATCAGCACCCCAAAATAAAGCAGCAGCGCCAACGGAAACAGCGTCGGCAGCGCGTCCGTCTCGATCCCCTGAGCCTTGTTCGCAATCGCCATCGCCGCGGCGATCGAAGACGCCCCTCCAGATACCGCATGTTTGAACACAAGCAGCAAAACCAGCGCCACCAAAGCCATCGCCAGGTTGCTCGCCGGCCCCGCCAGCGACACCAGAATATCGTCCCGCTTCGCATGTTTGAAGTTTCGCAGCGTCACCGGGCAAGGCTTCGCCCACCCAATCATCCCCCACCCATATACCAGCGACACCAGCGGCACAATCACCGACCCCAGAGGATCGATGTGCTTCAGCGGATTCAGCGTCACCCGCCCCAGCATGTAAGCCGTCGGATCGCCCAGACGCATCGCCACATACGCATGCGCGCTCTCATGCACGCTGAACGCCAGCATCAGCACGATCACCTGGAACAGTATCAATACAAACTGCTGACTCATCCCTCCAGTTTACAGAACCACCCAGCACATCTCGACCAGACACCGAAGCCGCGTGCCGACGTAAACATTTCATCAGCCCGCTCTCCCTTACACTTCCCACATCGCACCAAAGGAGTCACCCCCGACGCATGAACATCCTCCCCCGCACCCTTTGCCTCACCCTCGCCCTCCTCGTGGGCCCACTCACCCACGCCCAGTCCTACGCCAAGACCAACCCCGACTGGCTCACCCCCATCGCCCCCTTCCGCATCGCCGAAAACCTCTACTACGTCGGCTCCAAGGACCTCGCCTCCTACCTCATCGTCACGCCCGCCGGCGACATCCTCATCAACTCCAGCCTCACCACCTCCCCCCCGCTCATCCGCCACAGCATCGAGCAGCTAGGCTTCCACATCACCGACGTCAAAATCCTCCTCATCAGCCACGCCCACTTCGACCACGACGCAGGCTCCGGCGAGATCCTCCGTCTCACCCACGCAAAGTATATGGTCATGGACGCCGACGTCCCCGTGGTCGAAAGCGGCGGCGCCAAAGACTTCGCCTACCCCGACGACCACTACCCGCCCGCCAAAGTCGACCGCATCCTCCACGACGGCGATGAAGTCCGCCTCGGCAACGCCGTCCTCACCGCGCACAAAACCCCCGGCCACACCCGCGGCTGCACCACATGGACCATGCGCACGATGTCCGGCGGCAAACTCCGCAACGTCGTCATCGTCGGAAGCTGGAACGTCAACGACGGCTTCCGCCTCGTCGCCACACGCGGCCATCCCACCTCCTACCCTGGCATCGTCGCCGACTACGAACACACCTTCGCCACGCTGAAGTCGCTCCCCTGCGACATCTTCCTCGGAGCCCACGGCGCCTACTTCAACATGCTCCACAAGCTCGACCAGATCAAAGCCAACTCGGCCTTAGCCGAAAGCGTCTGGATCGACCCCGAAGGCTATCACGCCGCCGTCGCCGAGCGCGAGCACGCCTTCCAAACCGAGCTCAAACGCCAGCAAGCCGCCGCCGCAACGCCCGTCAAACACTAGAGCATATTTCGCATTCGTATAGATGCCGCCGTTGCGAGAGGCCACCGTTGCGGAGATGCCAGTGTTGCATGAGAGGCCACCGTTGCGGAGATGCCAGTGTTGCAGAGAGGCACCGTTGCGGAGATGCGCCGTTGCGAAGAGACCACCGTTGCGGAGATGCCAGTGTTGCAGAGAGGCACCGTTGCG
>OLLV01000220.1_pt1 | contig 132592 bp, 110 predicted proteins | sample 1604641 | NCBI WGS metagenome assembly OLLV01 (sample SAMEA104055725, study PRJEB20765) | soil metagenome | biome: Arctic tundra; feature: Polygonal ground; material: soil | place: USA | collected 2011-09 | depth 0-0.5 m
GTGCGGAGGAGGGGACTTGAACCCCTATGCCTTGCGGCGCTAGCACCTCAAGCTAGTGCGTCTGCCAATTTCGCCACCTCCGCATGGAGCCTGACACACGCGGTTGTGCGACAGGAGTGACGTGCAATCCGAGGCTAAGTATAGCATCCGCGTTGGCGGGATGGATCAGCCCGGAACAACTGATGGATCAGCTTGGGACAGCAAGTTCGCGTGGATCTGGAATGGCGGACCAGATCGACCATGGGCTGAACTTTACTTCGGCTCCGCAGGTTGCCGCGGATTGCGCTGACGACGTTCAAGTGATCGGGTGAGTTGCGTTTTTCGGGTGATTGCTTGCGCCGATAAAGCTGCTGCTGGGGGGGGGGTACCCCCCCTGGGGGGGTGGTGGTTAAAAGTGGCGTGTTTGCAGCGACTTGCGGAAATACCCCCTCGTAAGTGGCTGAATCTGGGCTGGTTAGAGGCAAATGTAACAAACGATGTGCCTTGCGAGGCTAAATCATAAAGTAAATCGATTATCGAACATCAAACCCGATTATCGAACAGCCTCTTCCTCTCTCGTTGCATTTGAGTCCTTACTTTAAGACTAGCAGGATGGGGAAACTAAACGGACAGCGTTGTTTCTCTTTGGAATCATGGGGTTAGGTGGTTTTGGGGCTTGACATGCTGTTTTGCTGGGTTTTTTGGGGTTATTTCCTTTAAGCGAACCACAGAGTTCACGGAGAAAGAGAGAGGACACAGAGATTGTCGTGGAGCCGCAGGTTTCCGTTGACAGGCTCAGGGCAGGTTCTTCGGTTCGCGTTGCGCTCAGGGCGACAAGTTTTGTGGGAGGACAAGGAGAAGGACAGGCAACGGCAAAAGCCAATACGGGGGCTCTCCCCTTCGTGTTGCTCAGGGTCAGAATGACAAAGTTGGGGGGCGGGTCAAGGAGAAGGACAGGCAACGGCAAAGGCAAAATACGGGGGTTCTTCGCTGCGCTCAGAATGACAAGCGAAAGGGCATGCAGCGGAGAGTACAACTGCAACTGCAAGGGCAACAGCAACGGCAAGGGCAACGGCAACGGCAAGGGCAAGGGCAACGGCAACGGCAAGGGCAAGGGCAACGGCAACGGCAACGGCAACGGCAAGAGCAACCACAGGTCCTTCGGCTTCGCGCTTTGCTCAGGGCGACAAGTTTGTGGGGGGAGGACAAGGAACGCGGTTAGAAGTGGTGGATCAGGTCGGCGAAGGAGGTTAGTTCGAGGAGGTGCTGGCCGGCGGGGGGCTGGTCGATGACTTCGTGCTCCAGGACCCAGGTGAAGTCGTGGGGGATGAAGATGGCGTTGAGGCCGGCGGCAAGGGCTGGGTTGATGTCGGAGCGGGGGCTGTTGCCGATCATCCAGGTGCAGGCGCGGTCGCAGGCGTGGTGGAGGGCGAGGGCACGATAGGTCTCGTCCTTTTTTTCGGGCAGGATCTCGACGGCGGTGAAGTGGTGCTCGAGGCCGGAGCGGTGGAGCTTGTCCTGCTGCTCGGCGGGGTCGCCCTTGGTGACGAGGATGCAGCGGTGGCGCTCGGCGAGGTTGGCGAGAGTGAGGGCGACGCCGGGGAGGAGTTCGATCTCCTGGTCGGCGATGGACTGGGCGAAGGCGACAATGCGGTCGTGCTTTATCTGGAGTTCTTCTGGGGTAAGGGGGAGGTCGGTGAGCTGCTCGAAGCAGGCGATGAGGGAGCGGCGGAAGCTCTTGATGCCGTAGCCGTGGGCAGCGATGGTGGCACGCTCGACGTGGTTGAGGTGGGAGCGGACTTCGTCGGGGGTGTGGACGCGGTGGTCGAGGTAGGAGATGAAGGCGGTGATGGCGCGCTCGAAGTAGACGTTGTTCTCCCAGAGGGTGTCGTCGGCGTCGAAGAGGAGGGTCTGGCCGGGAGGGAGCATAGGGTTCACGTCTCGATTGTAGCGGGAGCCGGGTGCACGGCACGATGCTAGACTCGCATCACTCGTCGCGGCCTATCGCGCACCTTTTCATGGCGAACTTCATGTTGCAAGACATCGCGGGCAGCGCATGGGCCACTGTGGGCTTTGCGGTCCTGCTGTTCTGGCCTGGGTATCTGCTGGGCGCGGCGACGAATCTCTTTGGCTTTCGGCGGCTCTCGCTTGCGGAGCGAGCGGCGTGGTCGGTGGCGCTCTCGTTCGCCTGCGTTCCTCTGGGCGGGGTTTTGCTGGGGGAGAGTTTTTCTGTGGCGGGGATGGCTGTTGTGCTGTGGGTGGCGGCGCTTCTGGCGATCCTCTGGCTTGTCTTTGGTGGCTGGCGTCCGCGGCTTTCGCGCGACCGAGCGACGAGGATGCTTTGCCTCGCCGTTTTATGCGGCGTGGTGGTGGTGGTTTGCGAGTCGATCGATCTTCAGTGGGGCGGGAAGCTCTATCTGAGCGTGACGGTGGTGGACCAGGCGTACCGGGTGTCGTTCATCGATTCCGTCGCGCATACTGGCGTTCCTCCGGCGAACCCGCTGTTTTATCCCGGACATGCTGTGGCGTTGCGGTATTACTACTTCTGGTATGCGCTGTGCGCTGCCGGAATGCGGGTTGCGCACGTCAGCGCGCGGGCGGCGCTGATTGCCAGCAGCGCGTGGTGCGGGATTGGGATGGTGGCGGTGCTTGCGCTTTTCTGCCGGCACTTTCTGCAGATCCGGGCGGGGCTTCGGCGCTCGATTCTGATGGCGACGCTGCTTCTCGCGGTGACTGGGGCGGACCTGCTTCCGGTTCTGGTTAATTTTCTGACGCGGCAGCCCTATGCGGGCGATCCGGAGTGGTGGTCGAGCGACCAGGTCTCTTCGTGGCTGGACAGCATCCTGTGGGTGCCCAACCATACGGCGGCGCTGATCTGCTGCATGGTGGCGTTTCTCTTGTTGTGGCGGACGCAGGAGAAGGGAGTGCGCGGGCAGTCGATCACTGCGATGGTGATTGCGGGAGTGAGCGCGGCGAGCGCGTTTGGGCTGTCGTTTTATGTTGCCGCGGGGTTTGCGATGCTGATGCTGGCGTGGTCGGCGCGGCTTGTCTTCCGCGAGCGAAGTTATGGGCTGGCGGCGCGAACCGGGATTGCGGCGATGGTGGCGGTGTTGCTGGATGCGCCGTTTCTGCGGGAGCTGCTTCGCGATCGCTCCGGCATGCTGAACCATACCGCCGCGGGGCCAGGGGGGCTTCTGCGGTTTGGGATTCGAAAGATGATCGATCCGGACCTGCTGACAGGGCTGCCTGCGCTGGCTTCGCTGAAGCATGTTCATCCGATGCTGCTGGATTTTGCGGCGCGGGTTGTGCTGCTGCTTCCGGGGTACGCAGTGGAGCTTGGGTTCTATGGGGCGGTGCTGGCGGTTGCGGTGGGGATGCGGCGGCGGCTGGACGGGGCTCGGCGGACGGCGCTGTTTCTTGCGATCGCAGGACTGGTTCCGGTGAGCCTGCTGCGCTCTTCGGCAGGCGGGAACAATGACTTTGGGATTCGCGCTACGCTGCTGCCGTCGTTTTTTCTGCTTCTGCTCGGGGTGGATCTTTTGCTGCATCCTCGCAGTGGCGAAGAAAGGCTGGGTAAGGGCCCGCGCAATCTGTTGGCTGCGCTGCTGGTGCTCGGGTTCGCGGGAAGCGTGTTCCAGGCTGCATCGCTTCGATTTTTTGTTCCGATTCGGGCGTCGATGCATGCGGCTGGGTTTGAGGGCCTGCCGCGGGCGTCTTATGAGACGCGGGCTGCCTATGGGCAGGCCAATCTTCCAGCGGATGCCGTTCTCCAGGCTAACCCCGTGGGCGGAGACGACTTCCTGTATCTGGCGAATATGCTTTATGCCGGGCGGCAGATGGTCACCTCGGCGGCGGATGACGGCTGCGGGGCGGTGTATGGCGGGGATCCGGCTGACTGCGCCTTCGTGCAACATGCGGTGCATGCGCTATATGCGCTTCCCGCGCTGACTGCGGTTGAAGTGAGGGCGACATGCCGGGCGCTTGGGGCGGATTACCTTGTGGCCTCGAGGCGGGATGGGGTTTGGGCGGACCGCGGGGGGTGGGTGTGGGGTTTGCCGGGGGTGGTGGATACCGGAGAGGTTCGTGTGGTTGAATGTCGGTAAGTTGCGGGTTGGGAGTTTTTAGCGAAGCAATGAGCATAAAAACAAAGGAGGTTCTTCGCTGTGCTCAGGATGACAATTTCAAGGATTAGGGCACCGATCTTTTTCCATAGGGTTTGCTAACTAATCGATTAGTTGGTTCGTCTGATGGAGTGAGGACAAGGACCGGCGATGCCACCGAGGAAGTCCATTACGCTGACCGAGGCCGAATTGAGGCTGATGAAGTTGCTGTGGGCGCGTGGGGAGTCGGGGGTTGGGGACCTGGTGGCGGCGATGCCGGAGGGTGAGGCGCTGGCGTATACGTCGGTGCTGACTACGGTGCGGATCCTGGAGCAGAAGGGGTATGTGCGGCATCGGCAGGAGGGGCGGGCGTTTATCTATTCGCCGTGCGTGGAAGAGCATGAGGCGAGCAGGTCGGAGATTCGGCATACGATGCAGCGGTTCTTCGGGAACTCGCGGGAGAGGCTTCTGCTGTCGCTGCTTGGGGACGATGAGATCGATGCGGATGAGTTGCGGCGGTTGAAAGAGGCAATTGCGAAGGCGGCGGATGATGCGCCGGTTGAGCCCACTCATCGCGGTAAGGCTGCGATGAATGAGGCACCCAGCGAGGCACCCAGGGTTCGGGCTGCGCGGGGGGAGAGGCGATGATGTATCTTTCCGCGTGGATGGGGATTTCGCAGGCTGCTGCGGGGGCTTTGGTGGCTGCGGTTTGGCAGGGATTTCTGCTGGCGGTGGTGGCCTGGGCTGGATTGAAGCTGGTGCCGAAGACTCCGGCGGCGGTTCGGTTTGCGATCTGGTTTGCGGTGTTTCTGGTGGTGGCGGGGCTGCCGGTGGTTTCTTTGTTGCGTCCTGCGGTGGGTGGTGGCGGCGGGCGTGGGGCCTGGTTGACGCTGGATGCACGATGGTGCGTGGCGATTGCGGGAGTTTGGGCTTTGGCTTCGGTGGTTCGGGCGGGGACTCTGGTGGTGGCTGGGTTTCGGTTGAGGGCGCTTTGGAAGCGGGCTGAGGTGGTGGAGATTTTGCATCCCACTCATCGCGATGACGCTGCGATGAATGGGGCACAGATGTCGAGTGAGGCGTGCGAAGTGAGAGCGGTCGGCCCGTTCGACTGCACTCAGGGTTCGATGCCCACCTTAGCGACGATACAACCGTCGCGAAGATGGGGCACCCGATTTGGTGGCGGAAGGACAGCGGTGGTTTGTGTTTCGGATGAGGTGGACCGGCCTAGTGTGATTGGGTTCTTTTCGCCGAAGATTTTGATTCCACGGTGGCTGATTGAGAAACTGACGGCCGAGGAGTTGCGACAAATTGTGTTGCATGAGACGGGGCACCTGGGGCGCGCGGATGACTGGATGAATCTGGCGCAGAAGATTGCGCTTGTGGTGTTTCCGCTGAACCCGGCGCTGGCGTGGGTGGAGCGGAGGCTTTGCTTTGAACGGGAGCTGGCTTGCGACGAGCGGGTGCTCGCGGAGACAGGCGCGCCGAAAGCTTATGCGGCTTGCCTGGCGGGGTTGGCGGAGTACAGGCTGGAGCGGCGGGGCGGGGCGTTGAGGCTGGCTCTGGGTTTTGGCGGGGCGCTGGGGCGCGAGTCGGAGCTGGGACGGCGGGTGCGGCGGATTCTGGAACGTGGTCCGTCGATGCGGCCAGTACATGCTCGACTGGTGATGGGCGCGGCGATGCTGGGGTTGATGTTTGGAGCGGTGGAGTTGGGGCGGTGTCCGGAAATAGTAGGGTTCAGGGTCCAGGGTTCAGGGGCCAGCTTGCAGGCTGGTGTGCAGGTAAATCCCATTCACGGCGATAAGACTGCCGTGAATGGGGCACGCGGATTTGGGGTGCAGGCGGTGGTGTTTCATCCAGTCGGTGAACCGCTGAGTCAGCAACCCACTCATGACGATAAAGCTGTCGTGAATGGGGCACGCGGATTTGGGGTGCAGGCGGTGGTGTTTCATCCAGCCGGTGAACCGCTGAGTCAGCAACCCACTCATGACGATAAAGCTGTCATGAATGGGGCACCCAGGTTGGTGAAGGTGTCGGCGAAGAGGCAACCCACCCTTCGCGGTGAGGCTGCGAAGGATGGGCCACCCAGGGTGGTGGCGATGCGGCAGGCGATTGTGGCTTCAACCCATGTCTCAGAATCGAGACCCTTCGGCAAGCTCAGGGCAGGCTATGGGGCACCCAGGCAGTGGATGATGGTGACTTCGTGGAGGTCGGATGGCGTTCGGGTGGTGATGACTACGGAGCGGGTGCCGGTGAGTGAGCGTGGTTATACACCCAGAATGGTTGCAGATTATGAGGCGGGTGGCGATGATGTGAATGCTTCGCCGCAGCAAGATGTTTATCAGTATGCGGCTGTGCCTGTGCAGGGCGGCTGGCTTTTGTTTCAGTTGTGAGTTGTGAAGAAATTGCAGGTTGCAGGTTGGGATCGAAGCAAGATGTTTGGTTGTGAATGCTGTTCAAACTCTTTTTTGAGGTGTCGTTATGTCTGAAGTAACTAATCAATTAGTTGGTAAGCGGAAGAAGTTGGGCTTTTCGGCGGGCGCTTTGTTGACGGCTGCGTTGGCGGTCAGCATTTTCTTCCATGAGGGTTCGGTGCGGGCGGCGAGTGTCGCTTCGCCGCTGGACGATAGCAGTGTGGCTGCGCTGACGGCTCTGGACAGTGCGGTCGAGAGTGTTGCGGCGCGGGTTTCGCCTGCGGTGGTGAATGTGCAGGTGACGTCGAAGGGGTCGGCGGAGGAGACCTCGCAGAACAGCGGGCAGGAGCAGGCGCTGCCTCCGGGGTTTGCGCAGTTCTTCGGGCCGGACGGGGCGTTTGGCGGTGGTGGGCAGGGACAAGGACAGGGACGCCGCTTTCAGCAGCAGCAGCCGCAACAGCAGCAGCCGCTGGAACATGGGATTGGCAGCGGCATCATTATTTCGCCGGATGGATACATTGTGACCAACAACCATGTGGTGGATGGCGCAGTGGAGGTGAAGGTGACGCTGAACGACCGGCGGGTGCTGGATGCCAAGGTGATTGGCACGGACAAGCTGACGGATCTGGCGGTGATCAAGATCGAAGGTCACAACCTTCCGTATATGTCCTGGGGCGATTCCTCAAAGCTGAAGCCGGGGCAGACGGTGCTGGCGTTTGGGAGCCCGTTCGGGTACTTCCAGGACTCGGTGACGCGCGGGATTGTGAGCGCGGTTAACCGGCAGAACCCTTATAGCGACGATGCGCGGAAGCCGGGCGGGTTTATTCAGACCGATGCGGCGATCAATCCGGGCAACTCGGGCGGTGCGTTGGTTGATGCGCATGGCGAGCTGATCGGGATCAACACGTTCATCATCTCGAACAGCGGGTCTTTCGCGGGCGCGGGGTTTGCGATTCCTTCGGAGATTGCGAAGGCGACGACGGACCAGTTGATCGCGCATGGTGCGGTGCATCATGGGTATCTCGGGATCAGCATGAACGATGTGACTCCGGCGAATGCGAACTTCTTCAACCTGAAGGATGCGACGGGCGCGATCGTGGCGCAGGTGACTCCCGATTCTCCGGCGAGCCGTGCGGGGTTGAAGTCGGGCGACGTGATCGACCAACTGAATGGGCGGAAGATTATCGACGGCAGCGCGCTGCAGGTTGCGGTGAGCCAGGACCAGCCGGGCGAGACGATCCACCTGGGGATTCTGCGGAATGGCGCGCAGCAGACCGTGGACGTGAAGGTCGGTGAGTTCCACAAGCCGGGAACCGAGGTTGCGGACAATGATTCTGGCGCTTCGGGCTCGGGGAATACGGGCAAGCTGGGGCTGTCGGTCGATGACCTGAACCAGGATGCCCGGCAACAGCTGAATGTTCCGGCGGAGGTGAAGGGCGCGGCGATTGCGAATGTGCGGCCTGGCAGTCCGGCGGACGATGCGGGGTTGCAGCCGGGCGATGTGGTGCTCGAAGTGAACCGTCATGCGGTGACGAGCGCGGAGCAGTTCGCGACGGCGGTGCATGCGAATCCGGCAGGTAAGGATTTGTTGCTGCTGGTTTGGTCGAAGGGCAATGCGAGTTATCGGGTGTTGCATTCGAGTGCGAGTCAGAACGGGATGTAAGCGAGTAGAAGGGCAATTTGGGGTCGCCGCGGTTGCGGCGGCCCTTTTTTTGGCGCGAGCAAATGGCAAGAGCTGGCCGTGCGAACGGCTTACGTCCCACCCATCGCGATGTTGCTGCGATGGATGGGCACCCGGGTAGTTGTGGCGCTACGGGCTGAATGCGGGGGTTCTTCGCTGCGCTCAGAATGACAAACGATTTCGGCTGGAGCGAAGTCGAACTACTTGAGGCGCCAGGTTTGGCCGTCGGGGCTGGTGTAGAGGGCACCGGTGTCGGTGGTGAGCTGGAAGGTTGGCGGTGGGGTGGAGCGCTGGTCGGCGGCGATTTTTGCGGCGGAGAGCGTGTTGAGGGTTGCGGGTGTCGTGAGGGTGAGGCGGGTGGCGCGGCCCTTCCACTGGGTTAAGACGGGGAGCCAGGTGACGCCGGAGTCTTCGCTGCGGAAGAGGGCGCCTGCGGTGTCGATGGCGAGGGTGTGGTGGGCGTTGGCGATGGTAGAGAGCGTGGGGAGGTGGCTGGGGAGGGTGGGGAGTTGTTGCCTTGCCGCGCGGGCGACCGCGGCTGTCGCTGCGGGTTTGGCCGCTGCGGGGGCGGCGGATTTTGAGGCGAGGGTCGCGTTGGCGGTGGGGACGGCTTCGACGTAGTTCTGGTTGAGGTTGGTCTGGCCGGTTCCGCCGTAGATGCCTTGCTGCAGGCCCGCAGTGAGTGGAGGCGCGGCGGGGGGAGGGGGCTGGATGACGACGGGGTTGGAGGTGCGGGCTTTGAGAGGGAGGTTGGTGTAGGCCTGGTTCTCGATGGTGCCGCCAAGAGTGGCGGAGGCAGCGTCGAGGGCGGGGGGCGCGTCGGTGACGGTGACGGTCTGGCTGGCAGAGCCGATGGGGAGCTTGAGGTTGAGGGCGAGTTGGGTGGGGGCTTCGACGTGGATGTCTTTTTCGGTAAGACTTTGGAAGCCGGGGGCTGCGGCTTCGACGTTGTAGGTGCCTGAGGGGAGCGAGGTAAAGAGAAAATCTCCGGTGGCGGAGGTTTCGCGGGAGAGGGATGCGCCGGTGAGGGTGTTGGTGGCGGTGATGCGGGCGCGGGAGATGGCGGCTCCGGTTGGATCGGTGATGGTGCCGTGGAGGGCAGTGGCTGTTGTGAGGTTGGCGAGGGAGAGGCCGCCCAACGCCTGGGGTGGGGGTGGAGCGGAAACGGCCTGGCGGATCATAGCGTCAGTTGTTGCGACGCCCGCGCCGGACGCCATGCCCGTGACGGAAGGGGGCGCTTGTATGGTGGCGCGGACGATGGAATGTGCGGACTTTCGCTGGGGCGTCGCGAGAGGGAGCGTGGCAGGAGAGGCTGGGAGTATCTCGGGGGCGGCAGGTAGCGAAGGTGGAGGTTGTTGGATAGAGGCGGTTGTGGTTGGCACCGCGGGTACGGTGGGTTTGTGCAGGTGGAGGGTGAGGAGGACGAGGCCGGCGAGGGCGGCGGCGGGCCACGCGAGGTTCCAGCTGAGGAACCATGGGCGACGGGCGGTGGGTTGAGGGGCTTCAAATTCGATGGGGTTGGCTTGCTGGGCGAGGCAGAGGAGGTTGCGGCAGTCGGGGCAGGTGGCGAGGTGGGCGAGGGTCTGCTGCTGCTCGTGGGGGGGCAGGGCGTGGTCGGCGAAGGCGCTGAGTTGGTCAGGCCCTGGGTGGGGGTCTGGGTGCTGGCCGGGTTGGTAGGTAGTGTTCATTGGTTCGTTGGTGTTGGTTTGCACGAAAGAGTTGATGCTGGGTTGAGAGAGAAAGTGAGTGTTCCCACGATAACCTCGCTGCGCTCGATGATCATGGGGCACCCGGGTGCGCGGGCTGATCTTTGAACGGGGGAGATTGGGAGGTTTGCAATAAGGCTCGGAGGTTTATTTCCAGGTCGCGGGGGTCGGCACCGAGGGCTTCCTCGGCGGCTCGTTTGCTGAGGCCGGTGGACTGGAGGTTGCGGAGGAGTTGTTTGCGGAGATCGGTGGTGAGGCGTTTGAGCTTGCGGCTGATGGTGGCTTCGTGGACGTGGAGGAGGCGGGCGATTTGCAGGAGGGTTTGCCGATCGAGGAAGTAGGCGGCGAGGAGGAAGCGATCTTCGGGTTGGAGGGTTTCGAGGGTGCGGGTGAGGGCTTGGGTGAGGTTGTTGAGTTCGGTGGGGAGTGGAGTGATGGAGGTGGGTAGGGCTTCGGGTTCGGTGAGCTGGGTTTCGAGTGGGGTTTCGCGATGGGTGCGGCGGTGGTGGTCGACGTGGCGCTGGGCGAGGGTGGAGCGGAGCCAGCCGAGGAGGGAGCCGCGACCGGAGTACGTCGCTAGTGGGGAGCGGCGTTCGCCTTCTTTGGTGGAGAGGCCGAAGAGTTCGGCGTAGAGGTTGTCGGCGAGGTCGTGGCCGAGGGTGGCGGATCCGGTGATGGCGATGGCGGCTTGCGTGAGCGGGGCTCGGTAGAGGGCGAGAAAGCGCTGCCATGCGGGTTCGCGGCCGAGGGCGCCGGCCTGGGCGAGGGCTAGTTCGGGAAGGCGGAGGGATTTGTAGAAGGCCTGTTGTTGGGCCGGGGTTGGGTGGGTACCGGGGGGCTGGTTGTGGTTGTGCCTGGTTCCAATGGTGGTGAGGGCCTGGGCTAGTTCTTCGGGGGTCAGGGGGAGGGGGGCGGCTTCGGCTGTTGCGTAGAGGTCGTCGAGGAGGGTAGGGGGAAGCGATGCTGGGGCTTGAGTTGCAGGCTTCTGCACTGCGGCGACTGAAGCCGCCTCCGGTCGAAATGACAATTCTGTGGCGGATGCGGAGGACGGCAGAGGGAGGGTGAGCTCGCCGGGCTGGGTTGAGGCCGTGTCCACGCTTTTGAAGATACTCCTGTGTGGTTGGACGGGAGAAGAGTGGTGGCGGGGGCTGAAGCGCGGACCTATCTCAGAAAAAAAAGTAACGGCAAGGACATCGTTAGCAGAAAGGTGTGAGCGGTAGAGGTGATGTGAGCGGTTTGGCAGGTTCTTCGACTACGCCCCATTCGACTCGCTCAGGGACTTCGCTCAGGATGACGATTTTTTAGAGGGCACAGAATTTCATAAAAAAGTCTGCAAGAAGGTTTGGGAGGCGCGTTCTTAGGTCATTGGCGCGGCGGAAAGCGGCGCGATGGAGGGTTGCGATGCGAAGCGTGCGGAGTTTGCGGTTGGCGATGGCTGTTGCGGTGTTGGCGATGGTTGCGATGGCGGGGCGGTGGGAGCGGCCGGTGGCGGCGGGTGGGGTGGAGAGTGGGTATCGCGTGTTGAAGCCGATTGAGAGTGGGGATCTGACCCTGTTTCCTGTGGTGCGGGGGGATGGGAAGAGTGTGGGGGCGGATGAGTTTTTGACGTTGGATGAAGGGTTGCGCAGCGGCGAGGTGGAGGTGACGGAGGCGGGGAAGGTGCGCGGGCTGGTGCGGTCGCGGGGTGGCGTGGCACCGAGGCAATATCAGGGAGATCAGGTGAATACGCTGGTGCTGGTGAACAACTCGAAGCGGCCTCTGCTGCTGCTGGCGGGTGAGATTGTGACGGGTGGGAAGCAGGATCGGATTATCGCGAAGGATCGGATTGTGCCGGTGGGAGCGGAGCCGATCGACCTGTCGGTGTTCTGCATTGAGCATGGGCGTTGGACGGAGAGCTCGAATACGTTTGGGACTTCGGGGAATATTGGAGGAGCGAAGGCGGCGAAGGCGGAGAGCTTTATGGTGCAGCCGACGGTGCGGAAGCAGGCGATGGTGGCGAAGGACCAGCAGCAGGTTTGGAATTCGGTGAATGAGACGGTTACGGTGATGGCTGCGGCTGCAGCGGCGCCGATGCCGACGACTGGGACGACGACGACACAGGTTGTCGGCGGCGTTTATAGCGGCACGGGCGCCTCGAATTTGAATGAGCAATACAGCGCATCTGTCGGGCGTTCGCTGGGGACTACGAGTTACGCGAAGGCGATGCAGAACGAGGCGGTGAGCAAGGCGGTGGACAAAGAGACGGCGGGGATGGCGGTGTCGCAGGATCATGCGCTGGCGACGCTGCGGGCGGAGCATGCGGTGGGCGTGGTGGTGGCAGTGCGCGGCGAGGTGATCTGGGCAGACATTTTTTCGGACACGGGGTTGCTGACGAAGTATTGGACGAAGCTGGTGCGGTCGTACGCGGCGGAGGGGCTGGGTGGCGGAGGTTCGCATGGGACGGCGACGATGGAAGGGGCGCAGCGGTTTCTGGATACGCCGGCAGATGGCAGGGAGACTTCGGAGGGTGAGGTTGGGGTGTATCGGAATCGCGAGGTGCGGAGCGGAGGGACGGATCTGTTGACGCTGGAGTCGCTGCTGCCGGGGACGGGGTATGACGTGCATGTGAGCCGGGTGAAGTTGACGGGAGAGGCAGCGAAGGGGATGGTGCGGCCGACGGGCGGTGTGATGGGCGGTGAGATTATGCGTTGATGAGGAGGAAGCTTGCGAGATTTTTAAGGGAGTGTCCCAACGATAACCTCGCCGTTCGGTTCGGTGACCATGGGGCACCCTTGTTGGCGTTTATGGTAGGATGCCCGTCTTCCGGGGTGCTGGTTGCGGCGCGCTGTGAATTGAGCGTGGCCGTGGCGGGACTCGGATGCAGGAGGGCCGGCGTCGATGAAAGCATATCTGGGGAAGGATATTCGCAATGTGGCTGTGGTGGGCCATGCCCATAGCGGCAAGACAACGTTGATCGCTGCGCTGCTGCATGCGGCGAAGATGACGGCGACACGGGGGCGCGTGGAGGATGGCTCGGCAGTGACCGGGTACGACGAAGAGGAGGTTGCGCGACGGACCACGATGGCGAACGCGGTGGCGTATGCCGAGTGGGGTGGGGCGAAGATCAACTTTGTGGATACGCCGGGGTTCCATATGTTTTTGTATGAGACGCGCGCCGCGATGCTGCCGGTGGAGGCCGCGCTGGTGGTGGTGAATGCGCAGATGGGCGCGGAGACGGTCACGGATCGGGTGTGGAAGTATGCGGCGGAGGTGAATCTTCCGCGGGTGCTGGTGGTGAACCAGGTGGACCATCCGAAGGCCGACAGCAGGCTGGGACGGCAGAGGATGATTGAGCTGATGCAGGAGAGGTGGGGGCGGCAGGTGGTTCCGGTGCAACTGCCGATTGTCGATCAGCATGGGTTTCATGGGGTGGTGGACCTGGTGACGATGAAGGCGTTTCTGTATAAGCCGGATGGCGATGGACGAGGCGAGGTGGGGAAGATTCCCGAGAGCGCGATGGCGGATGCGAAGGCCGCGCACGAGGCTCTGGTGGAGTTGGTGGCGGAGGGCAAGGATGAGTTGATGGAGGAGTTCTTTCGCGAAGGGACGATTCCGGAGGAGCACCTGATTACGGCGCTGCATGAGGCGATTCGCGAGGATCGGATCTTTCCTGTGCTGTATGCGAGCGGGCTGAGGAATGTGGGGACGGACCATCTGCTGGATTTTCTGAAGGTATATGCGCCTTCGGCGACGGAGCGTGAGCCGGTGATGGGGCGTGGGGCTCAGCCAGTGAATGGGGCGAATGGGAGCCATGACGATGCCGGGAGGGTCGCGCGGGCGGTGGAGGATAAGGCGCCACTGGCGCTTTTTGTTTTTAAGACGATGACAGACCCGTTTACGGGGAGGGTCTCGTTCTTCAAGGTGGTGAGTGGCGTGTTGAGGAAGGATGCGGCGGTGGAGAATTACACGCGCGGCGAGGGCGAATCGCTGACGCATCTCTACGTGATGCAGGGGCGCAAGACGGTGGAGGTGGATGAGCTGCATGCGGGGGACCTGGGGGCCGCACTGAAGCTGCGGGTGACGCTGACCGGAGATACGCTGGGGGAGAAGGGCAAGGCGATCTTCGTTGAGGCGGTGGCGATGCCGGAGCCGGCGATGACGTATGCGATTGAGCCGAAGTCGCGTGGGGACGAGGACAAGCTGGCTCCGGCGTTGCATAAGTTGATGGAGGACGATCCGATGGTGCGGTTCTTCCGCGATCCGCAGACGAATGAGTTTCTGGTGGCGGGCGCGGGACAGCCGCATATCGAGGCGATCGTTGCGAAGCTGAAGCGGCGGTATCACACGAACGTGATTCTGCACTCGCCGAAGGTGCCATATCTGGAGACGGTGCGCGGCAATGCGGAGGCGCAGGGGAGGCATAAGAAGCAGACGGGCGGGCATGGGCAGTTTGGGGACTGCAAGCTGCGCGTGGAGCCGCAGGCGCGCGGGAGCGGGGTTGCGTTTGGGAATGAGATCTTCGGCGGAGCGATTCCGCGGCAGTATGTTCCGGCGGTCGAGAAGGGCGTGCGGGAGTCGGCGGCGCGCGGGTTTCTGGCGGGGTATCCGGTGGTGGACATCAAGGTGACGGTATTCGACGGCAGTTATCACGATGTGGATTCGAGCGAGATGGCGTTCAAGATGGCGGCGCGGCTGGCGTTTCGCAAGTGCATGGAGCAGGCGAGGCCGGTGCTGCTGGAGCCGGTGATGAAGATGGAGATTGAGGCTCCGGATGAGTGCGCGGGGGCGCTGATCGGGGATCTGACGGGGCGACGCGGGAGAGTGCAGGGGATGGAGAGCGGCGGGGTGGGCACGATTGTGCGAGCGGAGGTGCCGATGGCCGAGATTTTGACGTACAGCACGGCGTTGACTTCGATTACGCAGGGGCGCGGGAGCTTCCGGATGGAGATGGGGCACTACGATTATGTGCCGCAAGTGCTGGCTGAGAAGATTCTGGCGGTGGCGAAGCAGCCGGTGCATGAGGATGCGGAGGAGTAGGGCGGACTGAGTGTGGCAGAAAGGGGCAGGAGATAGTGGTGCTGCCGGGAACACGCAGGTCCTTCGGTTTCGCTGCGCTCAGGATGACAACTTTTTGTGGTGGTTTGCAATTCCCAGGAGCATGGCGGAGAATCTCGCGATGGCTTGTCCGACCACTTTTTGTGTTGTGAGGTGATTGGGTGGGCCTGGCCCGGTGAGGGCGAAATTCAAATCCTTTGTGGGTGGCGAATCGTGATGAAATGCGTGCGCTTGTTGTGTGTCGTGTCGATGATGGCGGGTGCCGCGGTGGCGATGCGTGCGCAGGATCCGCTGGAGCAGAAGGCGGGGACGGTGGCTGCTTCGAAGGAGCCGGGGCTGCTGTTTTATCTTTCGGGCGACCATGGGTTCAATGCCGACTATGCGGCGGGCGGCGTTCCGGCACCGAATTATCTGGCGGATGTGAAGATTCTGCCGGGTGGGGCGAAGGGGTCGTACTTGCAGTGCGACAATAACCAGTTGCTGTCGTACTGGGCTCCGGGGAATATCTATGCGCAGCGGGGGACGATCGACTTCGACTGGAGGCCGGGGGAGGCAGTGGATGAGACGGAGTTTCCGGTGTTTCGCGTGGGGTATGCGGACCACTCGAGCTGGGACATGGTGTGGATGCGCATCGATTACAACGGGCATGGCTTCGATGCGTTTGTGACGGATGTGAACCTGGGGCGGACGCGCGTCTCGTACACGATGCCGAATTTTCCGAAGCCGGATGTGTGGATCCATCTGACGCTGGCGTGGGATGAGACGCGCGGGGTCCGGTTTTATGTGAACGGCAAGCTGGCGGGCGAGGCGAAGGCTACGGGGCGGTTCGATGCGGGGCTGGACCAGTTTGGGCCGCACTCGCGGATCATCTCGCCGCAGGGCGTGGAGAGTACGTATAACTACGACCGGGGCGGGGACCTGGATGAGCTGCGGATCTATGACCGGATGCTTTCGGACGATGATGTTGCGCAGTTGGCGCGGCATGAGGTTCCGACGGTGATTCCGCCGGTGACGCGGTCGCTTGCGGCAGCGCCTGCGGCGGTTGCGGGGAGCGCTCTGCCGGTGGAGAGTTGGCAGCAGGAGTGGTGGCATCGGTATGGGTGGAATCGGCCGGATGATCCTCCGGCGTTGCTTCCCGCGGCGAAGACTACGGTGCGGAAGGTGCAGATTCAGGATGCTTACGATTTGAAGCGGTGGTGGTACAAGGGGATCGATGGGATTCGGGAGACGACGTGGCCGGGGGTTTATAACCGGTCGACGCTGCCGTTCCGGTATGACTATTTTCAGTTGCCGGACTGGGATTGCTATTCGTTGTCGGGCAAGTCGGTGACGTTCTATATGCCGGACGAGCCTTGGAATCATCTGGAGATCGAGGGCGGGGCGTGGGGGAATGTGGCGGTGTTGACGCCGGGGAATGGCGATCCGAAGGCCGTGGCCGATCCGGACCAGGAGGACACGACGCCGCAGTTGGCGCGGACTTTGTTCGAGCGGCCGAAGGGGCAGGAGCAGACGAGCAATCAGCTGGCGGAGACGATTACGGGTAAGCGGATCCGGTTTACGAATGTGGAGCAGGAGTGGCCGATCGAGGAGTTTGCGGCGTACTACGTGCATGAGGGTGCGGAGCCGGATGGAATTTTGAAGCTGAGCTATACGGTTTCAGCGAGGGGCGGCGCGGATAATCCTGCGGTCGATCCGTTGAAGGCTTTTATTGCGGGGCGGTATCCCGCGGATGAGCGGACGACGATGGTGGCTGCGCCGGGTGGGTTTGGTGGTGGTGCGGGTGCTGGGCGTGGTGGCGGTGCGGCTGCGCGTGCCGGTGGAGGGGCTGCTGGTGGAGGGGCTGCGCGTGCAGGGCGCGGTGGGAGGAATCGCGCTGCCGTGGGCGATGAGTCTGCTGCTGCGCGGCCGGTGAGTCTGCCGATCGTTCACATTTTGATCCCGAATGATTTTCGTCTTGCGGGTGGAGGGCGGACGACGACGGACTGGGAGAATCTGCATGCGGGGCTGGATGGGATTGCGATCGATCTGCCGGCGATGAACTTGAAGCCGACGCATGGCGATGTGATTCCGATGAATATTCAGATCAAGGACCCGATCTGGCCGATGCGCGACATGCTGGACTTCAACTTTTCGGTGAAGCCGGGCGAGGCGCATACGCTGTGGCTGGATACGCGCGATCGCGTGCTGCCGAATGACAAGAGCCTGTACATCACGATCGCTTCGGCGAGCGCGGAGTTTGGTGCGGCGGCGCTGGAGGGCGCGCAGATCCGGCTGATCTTCAAGCCGTACAAGGATGCGATTCCGGAGCAGATTGCGGACCGGCTGAATGAGGTGAGGGACAACTACGCGAATATGACGGAGGAGTCGGTGAGTTCGCGAAAGCTGAATCTGTATAACCGATTCGATGCGGACATCAGCGATCTGCTGAAGGTCGATCCGGAGAACGATCTTGGGCGGAAGTACTGGCATGAGAAGAATCCGGAGCAGCCGGCGCCGCCGTTTGTGCTGCCGAAGGCCCCGGAGGGCGTGCCGGAGTGGGCGTTCCTGCAGGTGAAGGACCTGGGGATGCTGAAGGATTTTATCGAGTGGTATATCGACAACCGGCAGATCTCGGATGGGGAGATGGGCGGTGGTATCTCGGACGACAGCGACTTTTTCAACTGGTGGCCGGGGCTCGCGATGATGGGGGCCGATCCGGACAAGCTGAAGGCTTCGCAGGCGCGGGGGCTGGAGGCGAGCTACGCGAACGACATGTGGGCGAATGGGTTGGCGAAGGCCCAGTACGACGAGCTGCATTCCTATGAAGACGGGATCAATATGCTGGGCGAGGCGATGCAGATCGACTTCGGTAACCCGAAGAACCTGGAGCGGGCGATGCTGACGGCGAAGCGGCTGGAGGACATCACGGGGATCAACTCGGCGGGGCAGAGGCAGATCAAGACGTCGTATTACAGCGGGACAAAGATTGCCACGGGCGGCGTGTGGGGTTGGGGCAAGCAGAGATCGTATTACGTGTATCATCCGGCGCTGCAGCTTGTGCTTTATAACGGAATGCCGGAGACGCGCAAGCTGGTGACGGATACGGCGGATGGTTTTCTCGCGCACTACCATGCGGATGGCGGCGGTCGTCCGAGCATGCATCTGAATGTGAACTTTCACACGAACGAAGATCTGCCGAGCACGAACGATGCCTGGTTTGTGTTGTGGGCTGCGTACCGGTGGACGGGGGACAAGAAGTATCTTGCTCCGTTCGAGGGCGATGGGGCTGCGTCGCTGCGGCAGATCAATGCGGATGCGCTGGATATGTTGAAGGTGCGGGATACGTGGGGCAAGGACCTGCTGGCCTCGGCGGGCGGACGGCGGAGCGCGGCGACGGCTGGGGCAGAGCCGACGAACCAACTGGCGTGGCAGGTTTCTGGCGACACGAACTACGTGAGCAAGGTGTATGCCTCGCAGATCGAGACAGCGACGGATCGGTACTTCATCAATCGGCAGGGAAGCCTGTGGATCGACCGTGTGTACTTCAACAATGCGGAGCTGCAGCGATCACGGTTGGGCGGCGTGGAGCTGACGCGGGACAATGACTATCCGGGGAACGTGGTGAGCTGGCGGTTTGCGGAGCCGGGGAAGGAGCTGAGCGTGGGAATCCTGGTGCCGACAGGGACGCCGGACCACGTGAAGATCATTGCCTACAACCTGGATTCGGCGCCCGTGACGGCGAAGATGACCGGATGGGAGATCGATCCGGGCAAGTGGGAGATGACGCAGGGGACGCGCGGGAATGGGGACAACGATCCGGTGCAGGGTGCGACGACGAAGACTGTCGGCTGGGAGCGGAGTGCAGGCGTGGATGTGTCGTTTGCGCCGCATACGACGACGGTGATCGAACTGACGCTGAAGGAGAAGGGCGTGCCTTACTGGTCGCGGCCCGATCTTGGGATTGGTGCGGAGGATGTGAAGGTGGCGGGCAACAAGATGAAGGTGACGGTGCATAGCCTGGGCGGTGTGGATGCTCCGGCGGCGAAGGTGGTGCTGCGGGACAAGGGCGGGAAGGTGATTGCGAGTGCGAATGGCGCGGCGTTGAAGGCTCCGCTCGATCTGGTGCCGAAGACGGAGGTTGTGTCGCTGATGCTGCCGGCGAAGGCGAACTGGAAGGGCGGAAGCGTTACGATTGAGATGGGGGGGGAAGTGCCGGAGATTACTCAGATGAATAATCAGGTGCAGTTTTGAGTTGCAGGTTGCAGGTTGTCAGTTGAGAACAAGAGGAGATGCATGGCGATTGAAGTGACGAGTTCGAATGATGCGGGGATGAGCGTACCGGAGGCTGGGCTGCGGCGGCAGGTGATGTCGTATAGCCCGAGCATGATGCTGGTGCGGCATCGGATGACGAAGGGATGGGTAGGGGCGAAGCATAGCCATCCGCATGAGCAGCTGGTGTATGTGGTGAGCGGGCAGCTAACGTTTACTTCGCCGGATGGGACGTTTGAGGTGGGCGCGGGGGATAGCTTTCTGGTGGCGGGTGGGGTGGAGCATCAGGCGGCGGCGCTGGAGGATGCCGAGGTGCTGGATGTGTTTACTCCCATGCGGGAGGATTATGCGGTGTAGTGGGGCGAAGGACATATCCCGGGGCTGAAGCCCACGAGTCTATTTGGCCGTTGATGTCCGGACTAAAGTCCGGACCTATCTCAGAGGCAGGAGCAACGGCAACGGCAAGAAATTCTTTGGCAGAAAGATACGAGCAGCCAGGGAATACAAGCGGTTTGGCAGGTTCCTTCGACAAGCTCAGGACAGGTCCTTCGACTCGCTTCGCTCACTCAGGATGACGATTTGGTGGAAGATGTAAAGGAAACGGCGCGATTGAGTTCGCGCCGTTGCCTTTTGCTTATTGAGGTGTTGCTTATTTTGCGTTGGGGCCCATACCTGGGGGGTACTTGTCGAAGGTGAGGGTTGTGGGCTTGCCGAGGAGGAAGTGGTCTCCGAAGGCGAGGAGTGCGTCCCAGTCTCCCTGGACCATGCCGTGGGGGCGGTCGGCGAAGCTGATGCCGATGCGGTCGGGGACTTTGAGGAAGTCGTAGGCTGGTTTGGCGGCGACCATGGAGCGCCAGACACCGTTCTGGTTGACGTTCTGGTCGTGATCACCTTCGAGTGCGATGAAGGGACGAGGCGCGCAGAGAGCGATGAACCAGTTTTCGTCGAAGGGCAGTTTGTCGGGCTGGCCCCAGAACTGGTGGAGGTGGTCGGAGTACCAGTTGGGATATTTGCGAACCATCTCGGTGAGGCCTTCCTTGCCGCCACGGTCGGGGACCGAGCCGGAGTAGCGATAGGAGGGGGTTCCACCGCCGGAGCTGGCTACGGGTGCGACCATGGCGATGCGGTCGTCGAAAGCGCCGGCGACGAGGGCTGACTTGCCGGTACGGGAGACGCCGGTGACGATGAGTTTGGTCTTGTCGATGGAGGGGTCGGTCTGGACGTAGTCGACGATGCGGGAGACGCCCCAGGCCCAGGCGCGGAGGAGGCCCCAGTCATAGTTGGGATAGGCGGGGAAGAAGCGGGTGGTGCGATAGGCCCAGCTTCCGTCGGCGTTGCGGAGGGTGGTGTCTTCGCCGCAGTCTCCGTTGTTGAAGGTGATGAAGGCGTAGCCGTGCTGGATGGCCTGGTTGGTCTGGGCGGTCTGCTCGGGGGTGCGGGGGGCTCCAAAGGCTCCGCCACCGCGACGGGCTGGTGCGGCTACGGTCGCGCCGGGTGCTCCGCCCATGCCGGCGACCGGGGCATTGCCGGCTCCGTTGGGAGGTGCGGCGGGGCCGCGTGGGCTGCCTGCGCCGGGAGCCGCGGGGCCGGTGACGAGGAGGACGTCTTCGTTGCGGCCCTGGTTGGCTCCTTGTGCGAGACGCAGGAGAGGCGCGGCACCGGGAGGCGTTCCGGAGGGCGAGATGAGGGTGGGGACCTTGTTGCCGCCGGGGCCGGTGGGGGTGTAGATGCCGATGTCGAGCGAGAGGCTCTCCTGCGGGCCGAAGGTGAGGTGGACGAGGCGGTATTTATATTTGCCGTCGAGGACGAGTTGAGAGCTGATCTCTTTGCCCTTGACGTTGCCGGGGGGCGGCGGAGCCTGGCCGACGGCGTACCACTCGAGGGTCTTCATCATCTCTTTGCGGCGTTCGTCCCATTGCTTAACGGTCTTGACCTTGGTGCCGTTATTCATGGTCATGACGTCGGGGAGTTCCTTGCGCTCGGGGAGCTGGTCGACGCCGGGCATGGGGGTTTGGGAGGTCTTGATGATGGGGAGAGGGATCTCCTTGGGGTTGGGGCGGGGGAGGATGGGGGCTTTCTGCGCCGGTTCGGCGGGCGGGGCCTGGGCGATGACGACGCCTGCGGCGGCGATGCTGGCGAGGGCCAGGATGGCATAGATTTTGAGGTTGGTTCTCACGTGGTTCTCCTTGGAAGCGGCTATCGGGTGCGGGGGCAATCGTATACCTTTTTGTGTGGATGGTCCGACCAGTAGACGTTTGGGGGTAGGGAAAAGACGACGGAGGTGTGGTGTTTTGTGGATGTGGAGATTGAGGCAAAGGGCAACCGCAGGTCCTTCGACTCCGCTGCGCTTCGCTCAGGATGACAATTTTTTACTGCCACTATTTTTTACTGCCGCTGTCGTTCTCTGCTGTAGCGAAGTATCTTTCCGCTACAGCGAAGTATCGGGGGCGTTGTGGTGGTGGATGTCCCAGCCTAAGTAGTTGCCGAGGGCTTCGGCGACTGGGAGGGCGCAGTGGGTGGAGGTCAAGGCGGCGTGGTGTTCGAAGCCGTTGCGGCAGATGAGTTGCATGAGGGAGCGCAGGCGGGGGACCTGGACGACGGCCCGGGTGCCGAAGGTTTCGAGTGGGTCGTCGGTTGGTGCCGGAGAAGCCATGATCTCGCACAGGTGGTTAGTACAAAGTGCGCCGGTTTGTTCGGGGCGGTTGCTAGGATCATCAATGCGATCGGCTTTGAACAAAAGCCGGATGTATCGCACCTTGCGCTTCCCGGTGTCGGCCCGGGCGGTATAGCTAATGTGTTTCGGATCGCTACGCAATGCCCGGCACCTTCGCGGCGTTGAGTTGTTCGTTTGTTACTTCTTCACTTCTTCGGTACTGCGCTTAGCGGCAGATGAATGTATTTAATGGTCTTGCGCTGCCAGGTGTAGGTCATGTCGAGCGAGCCGTCGGGGGCCTGGATGATGGCTGGGTAGGAGTACTGGCCGACGGTGTCTTCGAGGGTGGCGAAGACGCGGAAGTGGTCGCCGTCGGTGGAGATGGCGAGGTTGAGGGGGGTGCGGCCTACGGTGGTGTTGTTGAAGATCATGACGATGCGGCCGTCTTTGAGGCGGACGACGTCGAGGCCGGAGTTGTTCTGCGGCACGTCGATGTAGCGGGTCCGCGTCCAGGTGAGACCGTTGTCGAGTGAGTCGGCGACCGCGACTTTCATGGCGAGGGTCTGCGAGCGGGCGTAGAGGCGCAGGTGTTTGCCGCCGAACGAAATCACGGAGGGCTGGATGATGCCGACGTATTTGCGCGGGCCTTTGTCGGCGGCCCAGCCGGGGGCGTCTTTGGGCGGGTTGGGATAGGGAGTCGCGGCGGCATCGTAATCTTTGGCGATGTTGATGGGGCCGATACGGGTGAAGGTCTTTCCGTTGTCGGTGCTGCGCTCGATGTAGGCGTTCCAGCCGTGGCCTTCGACGGAGGAGCCGGCGACTACGGTGCCGTCGGGGAGGACGAGGGGCTTGGCGCGGATGGGGCCGAGGATGGGGGCGGGAAGCGGCTCGGGCTGGGACCAGGTTAGGCCTTCGTCGTCGGAGAAGCGGCGTCCACCGGCCCAGGTGCTGGGGGAGGGGCCGACCTTGTAGTAGAGCCAGAGGCGGTGGTCCGCGGTGTGGAACAGGACGGGGTTCCAGGTGGGGATTCCGGGTTTGCGAAACATCTCGACTGGGGCGGACCATTTGCCGGCGTGGAGGCGAGAGAGCCAGATGGCGACGTCGGGTGCGCGCTCGGCTGTGCCTCCGAAAAAGGCGGCGAGGAGGTCGCCGTTTTTGAGGGTGACGACGGTGGAGGCGTGGCACGACGGGAAAGAGGTTGAGCCGGGTTGGTAGATGAACTCTCCCTGCGGATTGGCCTGGGCGTGGGCGAGGGTGGCGGTGAAGAGCGCGGCGCACGTGAGGGTGACGAGGAGCTTCATCTTGGTCCTTTTTTCGGCTGGGCCGAGGTTGATTGTTTGCGAATGGAGGGTGTTCCCTCCAGCGTGAGGATGATTATGCTGAGCGCGTGACGGGTGGTGTCAAGGTGGAATATCGGGCTGGCGGTTCTGACGGTGAGGGGTACCCCCCCTCCCCTCTGGTTTAGCGTATGTGTGGCAAATGCTTGGGTTAGATGCGCGCATGATGCATAAACCTGCCCTTCTAAAGGGGTTAGCGTAAGTCTATGAAAATGCTTTGGTTATGACTGCCTCCGTGTTAAATGCGTTGGCCCGACCGTGGGGCCGGGCTGAAATTTGGTAATGGCACAATTGAAGATGGGCGGAGGTGCGGTGAGATTTAGCACGGGCCTTCAGCCCGTCAGGGTGCATGGTTCCGTTTCCTGGGGCTTTGCCCCAGGCTATGATAGCTCGCGCCTTCAGCGCGAGATTAATGGAGATCTCCGACCAAAGGCCCTGCTTCTGTTCTGGGCAAACTGAACCACTACGAATTTTTACTCTTCTGGTTTAAGTATACGTGGGTGAGGGAAACTAAATTGCCAACTATTTTGAAGTTTTATCTGGCTTGGTTTGAGGGGGTTAGGTGGATTTCTGGGAGATTGAGGGGTTGACAAGGTTTGCGGGGCAAGTTACTTTGCATTGTAAAGTGAGATGCGATGAACGATCTGTACGAGGCGCTTGGCGATATCAGCAGCATTCGAAGGCAGATGGCCAGTACCACGGAGTTTCGGGGGTACGGGCCGGCGACGCTGGCGGTCACGGCTGGCTTTGCGGTGATGGCGGCGGGCGTGCAGGGGAGATGGGTTGCCGATCCGGCGCATCATCTTTCGGCTTACGTGGGGGTGTGGATTTCGACAGCCGTGCTGTCTGCGGCGCTGACCGGGGCGCAGATGTATGCGCGGACGCGGCGGATGCACTCGGGGCTTTCGGACGAGATGATCCGGATGGCGGTGGAGCAGTTTCTGCCTTCGATGGGGGCGGCGGCGCTGCTGACTTTTGTGCTGCTGCGATATGTTCCGGCAGAGGGGTGGATGCTTCCGGGGATGTGGCAGGTGATCTTCAGCCTGGGGATCTTTTCGTCGTGCCGGTTTCTGCCGAGGCCGATGATTGCGGCGGGGGCGTGGTATCTGCTGATGGGGCTGGGGTCGATTGCGATGGGGGATGGGCGGGCGCTCTCGCCATGGACGATGGGGGTCGGGTTTGGAGTGGGGCAGTTGATGGTTGCTGGGGTCCTGCTGTTCCGCAGGGCGGAGGACGGCGTTGAAGGATAAGGTGGCCAAGAGCGAGGGGCGGTTTGCCTATGAGGGGCTGGACCGGGTGATCCATGAGCGGGCGCGCCTGAGCATTTTGACAGCGCTGGTGACGAGTCCGAAGGGGTTGACGTTTGGCGACCTGAAGCAGCTTTGCGCGTTGACGGATGGGAACCTGAGCCGGCATTTGAGCGTACTGGAAGAAGGGAAGATGGTGGAGATCTCGAAGGGGCATGAGCGGAACCGGCCGCTGACGGTTTTGAGGATTACTGGCTCGGGGCGGAAGCGGTATCTGGAGTATCTGGCTACGCTGGAGCAGGTGGTACGGGATGCGGCGAAGGTGATGGGGGAAGAGAAGTCGGGAGGGCGGATTGGGGTAGGTGGGTTGGCGGTTTCTCGGGCCTGATTTTTTTTGTTCTTTAGCTTTGCATCGCAAAGTAACTTTGTGTCAGGGAGAAAACATGGTGAATGATTATTCGATCTTGCAGTCGGGCGTGCCGGTGAAGGTGAAGTCGCGGTCGATGGGAGTGAAGTTGATTGTGGTTTGCGGGCTGGCGCTGTCGATGACGATCCCATCGTTCTTTGTGGATAGCCTGGTGGATGAGCGGACGAAGCGGGCGGATGATGTGCTGCGTGAGATCAGCGGGCATGTAGGTGGGCGGCAGAGTTTCCTGGGGCCGACGCTGGCGATTCCTTATACGATTCCGCCGCAGACGCCGACGGAGATGACGAGGTATGGGACGTATGTGGTGTTTCCTGCACAGGCGGCGGCGGATGTGAAGACGACTACGGAGGAGCGGCATCGGTCGCTGTTCAAGGTGCCGGTGTTCAAGGCCGATTTGAAGATGGATTCGACTTTCGATCTGACAGGGGTGCCGGCGGCTGCCCCGGCGGGCGCGGTGATGGACTGGAGCGATGCGGAGATTGTGGTGGGGGTGAGCGATGCGCGCGGGGCACAGGCCGACGCCACGGTGACTGTGGATGGGAAGACGATGACGCTGGCTCCGGCGCAGATTGCCGACACGATGTCGATCGGCGGGAGCGCGGAGCAGCCGGTGAAGCTGTCGTTGATTGGGGCGAAGATTGGCGCGAAGGTGGGGGACATTGCGAAGCCGGGGGCTCAGTTCAAGGTGGCGGCTTCGTTGAAGTTCTCGGGGGCGGAGCGGATTGCGGTGCTGGCTTATGGCAAGACGACGCATTTGACGGAGCAGGGGGACTGGCCAAACCCGGGGTTCGATGGAGGGATTTTGCCTACGGGGCAGAGTGTATCGGACCATGGGTTTACGGCGGAGTGGTCGGTGCCTTTCATTGCGCGGGGCGTGCGGGCGGAGGGGCCGATGGGTTCGATGGGGAGTTTGAATGCTACGGCGCTTGGGGTTTCGTTTGTCGAGGTGGCCGATCCTTATCAGTCGGTGGACCGGTCGCTGAAGTACATTCTGCTTTTCCTGGGGCTGATCTTTCTTTCGTACTTCATCTTCGAGGTGACAACGGGGAAGCGGGTTCATCCGGCGCAGTATTTATTGGTGGGGGTGGCGCAGATAATTTTTTATCTGCTACTGCTGTCGCTGGCGGAGCGGATTGGGTTCGACTGGGGATTCCTGCTTGCGGGTGGGGCCACGGTGGTACTGCTCTCGGCGAATGCGGGTTGGATCTTTGCCAGCCGGGTGCAGAGCGCGAGGGCGCTGGTGGTGTTTACGCTGCTGTATGTGCTGATCTATCTGCTGCTGCGGCTGGAGGACAATGCTCTGCTGGTGGGGGCGATTGCGAGCTTTGTTACGGTAGCGGCTGCGATGTATCTGACGCGGGGGATCGATTGGTATGGGTCGCTGCCGGAGGGGGGTGGGGCGGTGGCGCCGCCGCCGCCTTCGCCGGAGGTGGCGGTGTAGGCTGCGCGGCTTTTCGGTTCAGGTTGCTTGGTACGGGGCAGGGCGGGGTAACGTCCAGCTCGCCTTACTTCGTGCAGGGTTAGTTTCGGTAGTGGGCCAATTTGAAATGGGCGTTTATGGCGCTGCATTTAGCACGGGCCTTCAGCCCGTCAGAATGGAGGGGGTCAGTTACCTGGGGCTGCGCCCCAGGCTACGATAGCTCGCGCCTTCAGCGCGGGGTTGATAGCATTCGCTGAACCAGGGCCGTACTCGTGTCCAGGGCAAACTGACGCACTAGAGCATTTTTCCTATTACTGTGAACCGGGAAATGTACAAGAGTGCCGTTTTTCTTGGGAAAAAACGACGTGTAGTTCTGAGATCCAGCGTACACCTATAGGAAAAATGCACTAACCAATTTTCAGGAGGATATTTTCATGATGCAAAGTGGGATTATATCGAATTACTTTGTGATGCAAAGTGTGGTGCGCGTTGCGGAATGTGGTGCGCGATGATTGCTGCCAGGTCGCGGCCTTTGAGTGTGAAGTTCATTCTGCCTGCGTTGAAGGAGGCGACTGACCCGCAGTGGCGACCGATCAAGTATTCGCTGTTTCCTCCGCTGGGGCTGGCGACGCTGGCTGCATATTTATCTGACGACGATGATGCGGTGATCGTGGATGAACATGTGGAGCCGCTTCGGCTGGATGATGCGCCGGACCTGGTGGTGATCCAGGTGTACATCACCAATGCTTACCGGGCCTACCGGATCGCTGACCACTATCGCGCGCAGGGGGCATTTGTTTGTCTGGGAGGGCTGCATGTTACTTCGCTTCCCGATGAGGCCTTGCCTCATGCGGATGCGATTTTTCTGGGGCCGGGGGAGCAGACTTTTCCCAAATTTCTTGCGGATTTTCGTGCGGGTACTCCATTGCGGACGTACGCTTCAACTTCGGGCCGGACGCTGGAGCGGGTGCCTCCGATCCGCCGCGACCTTATTCGCAGGGCGTCTTATCTGGTGCCGAACTCAATTGTGGTGACGCGTGGGTGTCCGCAGCATTGCGACTTTTGTTACAAGGATGCGTTCTATGAGGGCGGCAGGGGTTTCTACACGCAGCGCGTGGAGGATGCACTGGCGGAGATCGAGCGTCTGCCGGGGCGGCATCTCTACTTTCTCGACGACCATTTGCTGGGCGACCGGCGTTTTGCGGAGGCGCTGTTCGCGGGGATGAAGGGGATGAACCGGGTGTTTCAGGGCGCGGCTACGGTCGACTCGATTCTGCGGGGCGATCTGATTGAGCGCGCGGCGGAGGCTGGTCTGCGCAGCATCTTCGTTGGGTTTGAGACGCTGACCGAGGGAAATCTTCGGCGCAGCAACAAGCGGCAGAATCTGGGACGTGACTACAAGGCTGTTGCGGACCGACTGCATTCGCTGGGCATCATGATCAATGGCAGTTTTGTTTTTGGCATGGACGATGATGGCGAGGATGTCTTCCGCCGTACTGTGGATTGGGCCGTTGAGCATGGGATCACTACGGCGACGTTTCATATTCAAACGCCGTATCCGGGCACTAAACTGCACGCGCGGATGGAGAGCGAAGGTCGCATGACGACTCGCGACTGGAACATTTACGACACCAGGCACGTTGTGTATCGGCCAGCGCGGCTGAAGCCGGAGGCGTTGAAGGCGGGGTATGAGTGGGCGTACCGCGAGTTTTACCGGTGGGGTTCGATTGCGCGCGCTTCGCTGCATCATGGGACGCTGAAGCATCAGGCAAAGCACTTCTTTTATGCTTCGGGATGGAAGAAGTTCGAGCCGGTGTGGGACTTGCTGATTCGGGCCCGGCAACTAACGCGGGTGACGCCGATGCTTGAGGCGGTGCTCTCGCGAGTCACGGGTCGAGCGCTGGCGGAGAGGCGGGCTGAGGTTGAGCTTCTGCCGGTGATTCAGCCGGAGGGTCCGAGGGATGGGGCTTGTGTGGGTTGAAGTGGGTGTTGTTCTCGAAGCCAGGTTGTTTCGGCTTTGCCTTCACTTCGGCCCTTCGACTTCGCTCAGTACAGAGCGCGTGCGCCTTCGGCGCGCTGTTTTATGGCACGGCTGAAGTCGGGCCTTTCCGGGTGGCGCATTCGGCATTGCTAAGGAGGTTGTTGAAAATGTTATGGTGCTGGGAGATTCCCTCGGCGGCTAAAGCATTTTTCCTATAGGTGTACGCTAGGTCTCAAAACTACACGTCGTTTTTTCCCAAGAAAAACGGCACTCTTGTACATTTCCCGGTTCACAGTAATAGGAAAAATGCTCTAAAGCCACGTTCCATATAAGTCGCTTGCGGCGGGACTGAGTCCCGCCCTTTCAAAACGGCGACATTTTCAGCGGGCTCTGAAGTCGCGCCCTTTCAAGTCGCTCATTTACTTGTTGGTGATGGTGACGCCGGGGCCCTGGGTGATGGGGGGGCCGGTGGTGGGGGTGATGGTTACGTTTGAGCTGGTGAGTTGGGCGTTCTGAATCTTCATGCCGGTGGCGGCGGTGATGTTGATGTTCTTGAGGACGAGGTTTTTGATGGGGGATTCGGGTAGGCCCGCGATGGAGGCGGCGAACTTTGCGCCGGTGGCGGTGAGGTTTTCTATGGTGATGTCGTGGAAGCGCGGGGTGTGTTCGGTGATGGGTTGGCCGGGGTCGTTCTTGACCATGCCGGTGTAGTAGGCGGTGATCTGGATGGGGGTTTCGACGTTTTTCATGGTGATGTCGCGGTAGGTGAAGTTGCCGATGTCGTTGCCTCGGCCGCGGGCGGACTTGATGCGGATGCCCTGGCGGGTGCCTTCGAAGGTGACGCGCTCGACGGTGACGTTGCGGACGCCGCCTGCGGTTTCGGAGCCGATGGAGAGGCCGTGGCCGTTGCGGAAGGTGCAGTCGCGGATGGTGATGTCGGTGGATGGGATGTTGGGGTCGCCGCGCTCGACGAGGCCGGACTTGATGGCTACGTTGTCGTCGCCGGTGTCGATGATGTCGTGCTCGATGAGGACGTGGGAGGTGGAGACGGGGTCGATGCCGTCGGTGTTGGGCGCACCGCGGCCGGGGTTGAGGATAGTGACGTTGCGGACGGTGAGGCCATCGCACCAGAAGGCAGTGATGTTGTACTGCGGGGAGTTCTGGATGGTGACGCCTTCGATGAGGATGTTTTTGGATCGGGTGAGGTCGATGAGGAGGGGACGCGGGTTTTCGGGGGTGCCTTTGGGGGTGGCGGCTTTGGCGTCCCACCAGATTTTTCCGTTGCCGTCGATGGTGCCGGAGCCGGTGATGGCGATATGGGTTGCGTCGTCGGCGTGGAGGAGGGAGACACGACGCCAGGGTGCGTCGGCGCGGATGGGGTAGTCGGCCATGTCGGGGGAGCCGAGAAGGGTTGCGCCTTTGTCGAGGTTGAGCGTTACGTGGCTTTTGAGGGCGAGTGGGCCGGAGATGTAGGTGCCGGGGGTGAGGTGGACGGTGCCTCCGGCGCCTGCGGAGCAGAGGTCGATGGCGTGCTGGAGGGCGAGCGTATCCTTGGTGTGGCCGTCGGCGCGGGCTCCGAGTTTGCGGGCGTCGCAGGTGGTGGCGGCTTGGGCGATGGGGGCGAGGAGGACGAGGGCGAAGAGGAGATTTGCGGGGGATTTTGGGCGGATCTTTGGGGCAAGCTGGGGCATGTCGGTCGCCTTTTTCAAAACTGTTCGCTAACTTTCAAATGTGTGCATATACTGTGCTTTGCCGGAACGGATTTCAATTGCGTTCTGGTCAGTATAGAGGTGGTGTTTTGGTGAGGTGCGAGGCGGGCGGAGGCGTGAGGTGGTGGACCCGGTGGTGGCGGGGGGCGGCTTGCTGCCTGTTGGTTGGAGTGGGTGCGGAGGCGGGGTTTGGGCAGGGGGTGGCGGCGGCGAAGTTTCTGGATCCGGCGCGGGATCTTTCGGGGCTGCGTGCTGCTCCGGCGACTGAGTTGCGCGAGCAGTTTATCTGGACGAAGGATGATGCGGCGGCTTTGCGACCTGCCTATCAAGCGAGTGTGCGGGGGCAGGACGATAAGACGGCTCCGCATTATTTTCGTGGGAGATTTTCTGTGGCTGTGGTGCCGAAGGAGGCGACGCTTTATGTTGCGGGGCCGCGCTCGGCCACGGTTTTGTTGAATGGCGTGAAGGTGCTGGAGTTTGGCGATGATGCGGAGAGCAAGGGCAAGGGATTCCATGTAAGGACAGCGGATGTGGCGGGCGCGCTGCGCGTGGGGGAGAATGTGCTGGCGGTGGAGGAGGTGCGGGGGCACAGTTCGCTGCATACGGGGGCGAGCCCGACGATCAACCAGGTGACGTATGGCGAGGTGCTGGCGGTGAAGATTGTGCCGCGCGGGATTGCGGTGGACGCGGAGCCGCTGGTGGTGTCGGATGAGACGTGGCGGAGCTCGCTGACGGCTGGGACGGGGTGGGCGGCGGCGGAGTTTGATGATTCGGGTTGGGCGGCGGTGCAGGTGCTGGGGTCGCTGGGGAGCAAGAGCGATTTTCTGCAGTGGAATGCAGATGCAGGGCTGTATGCGTGGCCGGGATATGCGGGGATCAGTCCCGCTATGCGGACTTTTCGGCTGGGCGCGGTGGCGGTGAGGGATGTGAGCGATGCGACGGTATTGCAGCATGAAGGCGGGCTTGTGGGGGCTGGTGAATTTTCGGTTGCGGCGGGGAAGGCGGTCTCGCTGACGCTGGACTTTGGCAAAGAGGTGAGTGGGCGGGTGCGGCTGGTGTCGGCTTCGGGCACGACGGTGACGGTGGATACAAGTTATGGCGAGTCGGCTGAGGAGGCAATGGGGCATGCGTATCTTGGCGTGCGGCGGGTGACGGTGCCGGCGGGTGCGGAGGTCTTTGGGCCGAAGAGCGCATTTCGGTATGTGCGGCTGACGTTTCCGGCGGGGCATGCGACGCGGTGGAAGGCGATCGATGTGGAGGGGATTGCTTATCCGGTGGAGTACAAGGGGGCGTTCGAGTCTTCCGATCCGATGCTGAACAGGATTTGGGAGACGGGGGCTTATACGGCGCACCTTTGTATGCAGGAGGGGATCTGGGATGGAGTGAAGCGGGACCGCGGGAGGTGGATGGGCGATCTGGATGTGACGGGGCAAGTGATCAACAGCGTGTTTGGCGACACGCGCCTGATGGAGCCGACGATGGCGGCGGTGGTGGGGGACGAGCCGGTGACGCGGGATGTGAATACGATTGCGAGCTACTCGGCGCTGTGGGTGACGGGCGAGGCGGATTTTTACCGGCATAGCGGGGACCTTGTGTATTTGAAGAGTGTGCATGGGCAGATGGTGGGGTTGCTGAAGGTGATGGATGCGGAGTTGGATGTGCAGGGGCTGTTTACGAATCCGGAGAAGCATAAAGTGTTTGTGGACTGGTCGAGCGGGTTCAGCGCGGATACGGCAGAGGCTCGGGCGGCGACGCATCTGGAGTTTTATCTGGCTTATAAAGAGGCGGCGTATTTGTTGGGGGAGATGGGGGATGCGGAGAGTGCGGGGATTTATAAGGTGAAGGCGGAGAGGCTGCGCGTGGCGGCGCAGGCGAATCTGGTGGATCGAGCTACGGGGACCTTTGGCACCCGGTGGCAGACGAATGCGATGGCGGTGGTTTCGGGTGCGGCGAGTGAGGAAGAGCAGAAGGCGATCTGGGGGCGGGTGTTGTCGCGGGTGGATGCGACGATGATGGGACCGATGCAGCCGGATACTGGGGTGACTCCTTACTACGGGTTTTATGTGTTGTCTGCGATGGCAAAGCTGGGGCATCGCGCGGAGGCTCTGCAGTGGATGCGGGACTATTGGGGCGGGATGATTGCGGAGGGGGCAACCAGCTTCTGGGAGGCATACGATCCGCGGTGGCCGAAACAGGATTTCCATGCTCACCTGGAGGCGGATGGGAAGACGGGGTACTACGCGAGCCTGGCGCATGGGTGGGCGAGTGGGCCTACGGCGTGGCTGATGCAGGAGGTGCTGGGAATTGAGCCGATGGCTGCGGGGTTTCGCGAGGTGACGGTGAGGCCGGACCTTGCGGGGTTGCAGTGGGCTCGCGGGGCTGAGCCTACTCCGCGTGGGTTGATTAAGGTTTCGGTGGAGAAGGGTGCGGTGCGGGTAAGTTTGCCGGAGGGTTCGGTTGCTACGGTGCTGCTGCCGTTTGCGGCGGGGCAGGGGAAGGTTTTGGAGAATGGGAAAGTGGTTGCGAGTGTGAGTGTGGAGGGTGGGACGCGATCGGCGGTGACGTTGCGTGCGGCTGGGGATTACAGCTTTACGGTGCAGTAGAAGATGGAGCGATGCAGGTGAGTGCGATGCAGGACGAGGCTGAGATGTTCGCGGGGCATGCAGGTGCGGGACGCGTGTTTGTTGTTGCGGATGATCTGACCGGGGCTTGCGATAGCGGGGTGGCGTTTCTCGCGGCGGTGCGGGCGGTGCGGGTGGTGTTGAGGGGCGAGGGGCCAGGGTTCAGGACCCACGGACGAGAAGGCGATCGCGAAGACGCGCAGGTTTGGGCGTTCACGACGGAGTCGCGGGATGGTTCGGCGGCGGAGGCGGAGAGGCGGGTGGCTGCTTGCGTGGCTGCGCTTGGGCTTGTGCGGCGGGATGAGTTGTTGTTCAAGAAGATCGATTCGGCGGGGCGTGGGCATCTTGACGTGGAGGTTTTGGCGGCGTTGCGGCATTCGGGTGCGGCGCTTGCGCTGGTGACACCGGCGTTTCCTAAGGCTGGGCGGACGGTGCGGGATGGTGTGTTGAGGATTCGCGATTTCAGCGGGCAGGATGCCGCGGTTGTTTTGCGGGATTTGTTTGTGGGTGTGGATGCGGGCGAGATCGGTGTGTTGGGAGTGGGGCCGGAGGAGGAGCTGGAGCAGGGGATTGAGCGTGCGCTTGCGAGTGGCGTGCGGATTTTGTTGTGCGATGCGATGGTGCAGGATGATCTGGAACTGCTGGCTGCGGCTGGGTGGCGCGTAGGACGGCCACTGCTGTGGTGTGGATCGGCGGGACTTGCTCGTGCTCTGGCGGGAGGGCTTGAAGCGGGGCATGCGAAGGCTGGTTTGCCGGGTTTGCGTCGTGAGGGAGAGACGATGCTGTTTGTCGGCACAGACCATGCGGTGACGAATCTACAGGTGGCGCAGCTTGAGAGCGATGCTGCTGGGCGCGTGGTGCATCGCGTTGCCTGGGGAACCGTGTCGGAGCGGGAGATTATGGCTGCGTTTTGTGCACAGGCGGTGGGAGCTTTGATTCTTACGGGCGGAGAGACAGCGGCGTTTGTGTTGCGTGCGCTGGGAGCGACGAGCATTGTGCTGGCGGGAGAGTTGGAGGCGGGGATCCCGTGGGGAGTTGTCGACGGTGGATTGGCAGATGGGTGTGTGGTGGTTACAAAGTCCGGTGGGTTCGGCGAGCGCAATGCGCTGGTGCGTGCGTTTGAGTTTTGTGAACGGAGGGTGATGTGAGTTTGCCGAAGATTGCGGTGACGATTGGCGATCCCGCTGGTGTGGGCGCGGAGATTGCGCTGAAGGCGTTGACAGATCGTGAGCTGTTGGAGATGGCTGAGTGGGTTGTGATTGGCGATGAGGCGGCACTGGAGGCGGCGGTGCCGGGGTATCGCGCGGCTGTAGATCCGCGGGTGCGATTTGTTGCGACTGGAGCGCTGGGTTCGGAGGCGATCCGGTTTGGCGAGCTTTCTGCGAAGTATGGGCTGGCGGCGATTAATTATGTGAAGCGCGCTACGGAGATGTGCCTTGCGGGCGAGGCGGATGCGATGGTGACGGCGCCGCTGAATAAGGAAGCGGTGGCGATGTCGGGGCAGGTGTTCTCAGGACATACCGAGTACATCGCGGAGATTTGTGGTGCGAACGAGTCGCGGATGCTGCTGGCGAGCGAGAAGCTGGCGACGGTGCATGTGTCGACGCATATTGCGCTGGAGCAGGCCTGCAAATTGGAGAAGTCGCGCATTGTGCGCACGATTGAGCTGGGCGGCGAGGCGATGCTGTGGATGCTGGGGCGTGAGCCGAAGATTGGGGTGTGTGGGCTGAATCCTCATGCGGGTGAGCACAACATGTTTGGGCGGCAGGACTCGGAGGCGATTGCGCCGGCGGTGGAGGAGGCTCGGCGCATGGGATATGCGTGTAGCGGGCCGCACTCGGCTGACACGATTTTCATTCGCGGGCTGCGTGGGGAGTTTGATTTGATTGTGGCGATGTATCACGACCAGGGACATATTCCGATGAAGCTGATCGACTTTGAGGCGACAGTGAATATTTCGCTGGGGATTCCGATTATTCGGACGTCGGTGGACCATGGGACGGCGTTCGACATTGCGGGCAAGGGCAAGGCGGATTGTAAGAATATGAAGGCCGCGATGCGGATGGCGGCGAAGATGGCTGCGGGCCGGTTGCAGTTGGCTGCGCAGGGGGCTCGCTGATGCGGACTCTGGATGTGGTGGTCATCGCGCTGTATATGGCTGTGCTGGTGGGCGTGGGGCTGCGTGTGTCGCGGCGGCAGAATTCGACGGATGAATATTTTCTGGCGAGCCGGGCGATTCCGGGATGGGCGATTGGGATGTCGCTGCTGGCGACGATCATTACGAGCGTCACGTTTATCGCATATCCGGGCGCGGCGTATGCGGGGGATTGGACGCTGCTGGTTCCGGGGATCATGTTTGTGGTGGTGATCGCGGCGATTGGGATGGTGGTGGTGCCGTTCTTTCGGCATGTGGTGGCAATGAGCGTGTATGAGTACTTCGGCAAGCGATTCGGGCCGTTAGTGCGAATGTATGCATCGTTTGCATTTGCGATGGGGCACTTCTCGAAGATGGGGTTTGTGTTTTATCTGCTGGCGCTGTCGGTGGGCGGGATTACCGGGTGGAACTTGATGCGGATTATTGTGGGGCTGGGGTTGATCACGATGTTTTATACGCTGATCGGCGGGCTGGAGGCGGTGATCTGGACGGATGTGCTGCAGGGCTTTGTGCTTTGGACGGGCGTGGTGCTTTCGATTGGGCTACTGCTGTTTTCGCCGAAGGTGCATTCGGGTGCGGTGCTGCATCTGATTGCAGCGAATCACAAGATGAGTCTGGGGAGCTTTCGATTCAATCTGCGGACGCAGACGTTCTGGACGATGTCGATCTATGGGCTGTTCTTTTATCTGCAGAAGTACACGGCGGACCAGACGGTGGTGCAGCGATATCTTGCGGCGAAGACGGACCGCGCTGCGCTGCGCGGGATTACGATGGGGGCGATGCTGTGCCTGCCGGTGTGGACGGCGTTTATGTTCATCGGGAGTCTGCTGTGGGCTTTCTACCGCCTTTCGGGTGAGCATCTGTCCGCGATGATTACGAAGCCGGATCAGGTGTTTCCACACTTTATGGCGACGGAGATGCCGGTGGGAATGGCCGGTTTGTTTCTCGCGGCGCTGTGTGGTGCGGCGATGTCGATGCTGGCGTCGGATTTGAATTGCCTGGCGGTGATTATCACGGAGGACTTCTATGGGCACTTCGCGCCTCGCAGCAATGACAGGCAGAGGTTGCGGGTGGGAAAGGTTTCAGTTGCGGTTTGTGGGGTGCTGGCGATTCTGGTTGCGCTGAAGCTGACTAGCAGCCAGGGGTCGGCGCTGTCGCTTTATTATCTTGTAACTGCTGTGGTTGCAGGTGGGCTGGCGGGGCTGTTTTTGCTGGCCTTTCTGATTCGCAGGGCGGGGCGTAAGGTGGCGCTGATCGGAATTGCGGTGAACCTTTTGTTCACCGCGTGGGCGACGCTGACGATGAATGGCGGGAAGACGTGGAACCTGCATGCGTGGAACTATCCGTGGCATGAGTTAACGATTGGAGCGGTGGGGAATACGCTGATGTTTGTGGTTGCTGCAATTGCAAGTGTGGTGGTGCCGGCGGATGGAGTGCCGGGGCCTACGTTGTGGGATTGGCTGGCGATGAAGAAGAAGCAGCCGGTGCAGCAAGTGAGTTAGGAGAGACGACGATGAACCGATTGCAGGCGGCGGTAGAGAAGAACGGCGGCCGGACTTTGCTGGGCGCGGCGATGTATTTTTACGATCCGATTTTTCTGGAGATCGCGGCGCATCTTGGGTACCAGGCGATCTGGATCGAGATGGAGCATGTGCCGATTACGTTTGCGGAGGCCGCGGATTTGTGCCGCATGGCGGCAGGATCGGGGATGCTGACGATGATTCGAATTCCGGATACTCGGCGCGAGAATGTGCTGAAGGCTGCGGAGTGTGCGCCGGACATTATCGATGTGCCGATGATCGAGAAGCCGGAGCAGATGGAAGAGTTGCAGAGGTATGCGCGGTTTGCGCCTGTGGGGGAGCGCGGATACTTCGGCGTCTCGCGGGCTGTGCAATATGGCGTGTTCAATTCGGTGAATGAGGCTCAGCAGAAGTTGAATCGGGAGCTGTGCCTGATGGCGCAGGTGGAGTCGGCGGCAGCGATGTTGCGGCTGGATGAGATGGCGGCGGTGAAGGGGGTGGATCTTTTTGTCGGGCCGGCGGATTTGGCGGCGAGCATGGGGTATCCCGGGGACACGCTGCATCCGGCGGTGCTGGAGGCTTCGGCGCGCGTGGTGAAGGCGGCGAGGGCGCAGGGGAAGTGCGTGGCGTCGGCGTGCGGGCCGGCGGATTTTCAGTTCTGGCTGGACCAGCGGATCGATCTTTTATTTTGCACGAATAACATCTTCTGCCTGAAGCGTGGGGCGGGGCTTGCGCTGGATGAGGCGCGGGCTTTGTTGCCGGACGTTCGGTAAATGGAGGAAGGAAGAGGCGATGGCTGAACGATATGTATGGTTGCGAGTGGCTGTTGCGTTCGCGCTTCTTCCTGCGGGCTCGCCTGGGCAGTCGAGTGCGAAGACGGATGCCGCGGTGCTGAAGCCGGGCGACTATCGGCATTATGTGGAGATGTTTCGCGAGCAGGAGCGCGAGGCTACGGGGAAGGTCTACGACGGCGAGAGCGGCGAGGATGCGTGGGCGTGGATGCAGCGCGAGATTCCGTGGTTCGATGCTTCGGACAAGCAGTTCGAGGAGATGTATTACTTCCGGTGGTATGCGTGGAAGAAGCATCTGGTAAAGACTCCGCATGGATACGTGATTACGGAGTGGCTGCCGAAGCCGGAGATGACGGATGGGAGCTATGGCGCGCTGCCGGATGCGGCGCCGTTCCATATCGCGGAAGCGCGATGGCTGCGCGAGAGGGTGATTGCGGAGGACGATGCGCGGTACTGGTTTTCGCCGGGTGTGGACTCGCACAAGTACAGCGATGCGATGGCGGCGACGGTTCGAGATCTGACGCTGGCGAATGGGGACCCTGAGTTTGCGAAGATGCTGCTGCCGGCGCTGAAGGCGAACTACAAGGCGTGGGAGGAGACGCAGCAGGATGCGAATGGGTTGTTCTGGTCGATCGATACGCGGGATGCGATGGAGAAGTCGATCAGTGGAGATGGGTATCGGCCGACGCTGAACAGCTATATGTACGGGGATGCGCGGGCGATTGCGGAGATTGCGGCTGGGGCGGGAGATGCGGAGGGGACGGCGGAGTTCAATGGCAAGGCGGATGCGCTCAAGACGCTGATCGAGACGAAGCTGTGGAATCCGAAGGATGAGTTTTATGAGGTGATGTCGTCGGCTGCGGACTCGGGGATTCGCAAGCAGAAGCGGTTTGTGGATCCGGGGACGACGATGCAGCTTGCGGGGGTGCGGGAGGAGATTGGGTATGACCCCTGGATGTTCGGGATTCCGGCGGCGAGCCATGGGGTGGCGTGGAAGCAGTTGTTCGATCCGCAGGGGTTCGATGGGAAGTATGGGGCGACGACGGCGGAGCGGCGGAGTCCCCGGTTTCGGTTTGCGAGTTCGGACCAGTGCACGTGGAATGGGCCGGAGTGGCCGTTTGCGATGACGCAGACTCTGACGGCTCTGGCGAATTACGAGGATGGGACGGATGGTGCGGTGATGAGCCATGCGGATTACTACAAATTGTTCGACCGCTATGTGCTGGCGCAGCACCAGACACTGAAGGATGGGCACACGATCGACTGGATCGACGAAGACCTGGATGCGGACACGGATGAGTGGATCGCGAAGGACATGCTGATCGCGAAGAACAAGCAGGTGGGACGCGGGAATTATTACAACCATTCGGGGTTTGCCGACCCGGTGATTACAGGGTTAATTGGGCTGCGGCCGAGGGAGGATGGCCGGGTTGTGCTGAAGCCTCTGCTGCCTGTGGGGACGTGGAGCTATTTTGCGGTGGATGCGTTGCCGTATCACGGGCATCTGCTGACGGTGATGTGGGACGAGACGGGCAAGCGGTATGGCCGAGGCAAGGGCTTGATGCTTCTGGTCGATGGCAAACAGGTTGCGGCGCGCAAAGACCTCGGTGCGCTGGAGTACGAACTGAAGTAATTGCTGGACGAGGAGAGTGCGATGAAGATGCGGGTGAACGCGAAGATGCAGATAGTAGCGGTGAGTGGGTTAATCCTTGCGATGCTGGGCGCTGGCATGGCGCAGAAGGATGGGCATCCGGAGGCTGGTGCGGGTGTCGTGCCGCCGTTGGCGAAGGATGGCGCGCCTGCGACGGTGGCGATTCCCGCGGGGAGCTTGGTGATGGGCGCGGACGCGGCGGCGGTCTCGGATGTGGTGACGAATGGGTTTGGCGTGATGTCGCGACGGCCGGAGCATGGGGACTTCGATGAGGCGCCGGCGCATCCGGTGAAGATCTCGAAGAGTTTCAAGATGAGTGTGACGGAGGTTTCGCCGGCGGAGTACAAGCTGTTCGATCCGAGCTATGTGGGCGATGCTTCGATGCCCCAGTATGCGGCGGGTGTGAGTTGGAAACAGGCTGTCGCGTACTGCGAGTGGCTGACGAAGAAGACAGGCAAGCCGTGGCGGCTGCCCACGGAAGCGGAGTGGGAGTATGTGGCGCGCGCGGGCGGCAAGGGCGTGTTTGGCGGATCGGATGAGATGCCGAAGGCCGACGTTGCGAATGCGTGGGGCGTGAAGAACATGGGTGTGGGGCGGCCGGAGTGGACTGCGGATTGGTATGCGCCGTATCAGCCTGGCGAGGAGGTCGATCCGGTGGGCGCGGTGAGCGGATATACGAAGGTGGTGCGCGGGGGCGGGTTGGACTATCGGCATACGGGCGGGAAGCAGAAGGATGGGACGGTGACTCCGGATCTGAATGTGCCGGCGATGGCGCCTTATTTTGCTCGGGCGGCGAATCGCGGGAGCATGGCTCCGGCGTTTGAATCGAAGCATGGGAATATCGGGTTTCGCGTGGTGCAGGCTGCGCCAGTGGCGACGAAGCCTGGGCCGGCGCAGAAGTTTTTCTTCGAGACGGCGGTGAAGCAGGAGGGGATGCTGGGCGGCGCGAAGTGGAAGGGGCGAATGCTGCGAAGCCGTGGTATCACACGCATGCGCTGTTCGCGAATTTGCAGGGCAAGAGCATGCCGGGTGTTGGGTGGAAGATTGGGTTGGAGCCGGGGCTGGGGATCAATTATCACAACTCGGCGATTCAAGAGTTGCCGAATGGAGATATGGTGGCGGCGTACTACAACACGCCGGAGAATGAGGACGATCCGGACCAGACGGTTCTGACGATGCGGCGGCGCGCGGGCGCGGAGGATTGGGATATGCCTGCGGCGTGGCCGGTGTTTGCGGATGCGGCGCTGGCGGCTCCGGTGTTCTGGAACGACAAGGCGTATCCAGGGAAGGTGTGGATGTTCTGGGGATTTCCGCGGCTGATTGGAGCGGGGCCGTTTGCGTATGCAACGTCGGAGGACAATGGGGCGACTTGGTCGCAGGTGATGTTTCCGAAGTTTCCGAAGCCGGTTGGGCGGTATGTTTCGCAGCCGATCAACAGTATTGTGCGGGCGAAGGATGGGACGATTTATATTCCTACGGATTCGACGGGAAAGGATTCGGACGGGAATGGGTCGGTGAGCGTGGTGTGGGCTACGAAGGATGAGGGCAAGACCTGGTATGACACCGGCGGCAGAACGGCGGGGCGGCATACGACGATTGTGATTGCGAAGAATGGCGACCTGCTGGGGTTTGGAGGGAAGAACTCGGCGATTGAAGGGCGCATGCCTCTGGCGCGCAGCAGCGATGGAGGGAAGACCTGGAAGAAGTCGAAGACGATCTTCGATCCGCTGGCGAGTGGAGAGAGGCCGAGCGTAATCCGGCTGGCGAGCGGGCGGCTTTTCTTTGTAGGGGACTATAACGACGGCAAGCAAAAGCATGCCCATAGCGAAGGAGCTTATGTTGCTCTCTCCGATGACGATGGCGCGACATGGACGCAGAAGCGGCTGCCGGAGAATGTGTTGACCGTGGGGTATACGACGGCGACGCAGAGTGCGGATGGCGTGGTGCATGTGGTGACTTCGAAGAACACGACGAACTATGAGATTGAGGTGAATGAGGCGTGGGTGTTGGATAAGAGCGCGGGCGGGACGAGTGCGGATGCTGGTTCCGTCTCAGGTGTGAAGAACTTTAGGGAGCATTACGCGGGCGGGAATATCGTCATGGCTACTTGGAGCGCGGGGCGTGCGGCGGATGGGCGCGTGCTGCTGGATGGGCCGGAGAAGTTCTTCTATCGCGATGGGAAGCCGATGTGGTCGATGGAGTTTCGCGCGGGCACGAAGGTTGGACTGGAGCGATATGTGCGCGAGAGTGGGACTCCGGTTTGGGAGAAGGAGTATGCGGGGGATGGGACGTGGATTTGGAGATCGTACGATCGCGATGGGAAGCTGGCGGCGACTTCAAAGTGGAAGGGGAATATGCTGCTGAGCAGCGATGTGCCGGATGTGGGTGCGCAGTAATTCATTGGCGCTATTGGAAGAACAAACAAAAGAAAATACAGGGGTCCTTCCCCTTCGGCTTCGCTCAAGGTCAGGATGACAACCTCAAATTAGAGGTCGAGTGCTTTCTTTCTGGGTAAGCTTCAGTCTTCGAAGAGCCAGTCGAGGTTGGGGGGCTCGCCGTCTTTGCCGGTGGTGGTGAAGTTGATGTGCGGGGTGACGTGCGTGTCTTCGGGGATGAAGCCTACAACGACGTAGGCGCCTTTGCCGAGGTCGAGGTCGTTGGCACCCGCGGGGAGGGGCTTGGTCCAGACGGTGACAGGCAGGCCCTTTGCCGTGGTGATGGCGTTGGGGAGGAGGATGTTCCACTGCTCGGTGGCGGGGGAGACGTTCAGGACTTTGCCTGAGCTGGATTTGAAGAAGCCTACGAGGATTTGTGCGGGTTTGGAAAGGGTGAAGTGGATGGGCGTCTCTTGTTGCGCGGAGACGCGGATGCCGGTGAGTCCGTCTAGTTCGGGGGCTATGGTGACGATGGGTGTGGGGGTGTCGGAGTAGAGCTTTCCGCCGGGATGGAGGGTGAAGGTTTCGCCTGCGCCGGGAGCGAGGGTGAAGGCGACTTGGGGGAGTTGCTTGGGTGCGGCCTCGGTGGCTGCGGATTGTGGTGCATTGAGGGTTTTGAGGCGCTGCTGGAAGGTGGCCAGTTCTTTGCGGTAGACGGGAAGAAGGTCGCGCCAGTGGTTGGTCTGCGGGCCGCCGCGGACGGGGATCTGACGCTGCGAGGTCTGCATGCCGGCGGCATTGCGGTACGTGGTTTCGGTGAGCTGCGTGAGGTGGGCAAAGTCTTCTACGCTGGCTGCGAGGAGAGGTTCGGCTTTGGTCAGGTCGGCCTGGTTGTGGTCGTAGCCGAACTGCATGACGAGGGCCGCGGCCTGGGTCTTGTGGTTGTAGTAGGCCATGAGTGCGGCGATAGCGCGCATGTCGTTGACGATGCGGTCGTACTCGGGGCGGGCGGAGACGGTGATGCCGGGTGCAGCGGCTTCGGCTTCGGTGACGGCTTTGGCGGAGCTGGCGGCGACCTCGGCGGCTACGGCAATGGGAGTTTCGCCGTGGTGGGGTTTGTGGGCGATCTCGTTGGCGACATATTCGTCGAGGCGTTCGCCGTCGGGGGCGTCGCCGGTCCAGAGAGTTTGGGCGGGGTTGAAGCGGGCTGCGTCGATGAGCTGCGGCATGGTCATGCCGAGGGAGAGGACTTCGCGGTTGCCCTCGGTGATGCCAATGCGGGGGAGGAGTTTGGGGGCGCAGATGCCGGAGAGTTCGTAGGCGGCGAGGAGGTGTTCGCCGGTTTGTTGTTGGGCGGGAGAGAGGATTGGTGGCGCTCCAACCCAGGTCTCAGATGCGAGACCTGGGGCACCCGATTTTGTGGCGAAGCGATTGGCGAACTGATTGACCCAGTAGGCGTGTTCTTTTTGCGGGTCGCGGTTGGGGTTCCAGGCGTAGCGGGCCCAGGATTGATACCAGATCCAGTCGCGGTCGGTCTGGATGAGGCGTGGGGTGGTGTTGTCTGCGGTGTAGGGCCAGTCCCAGTAGCGGAGCGGGTAGACGTGGACGCCGCCGATGCCGATGCGGACGAAGCTGAGGACGGTCTGGCGGATGAAGTCGGGATCGCCCCAGCGGAAGGGTTCGAGGTTTGAGAGGAGGTGGACGTTGGCGATCTGGATGTTGGAGATAGGGACGAGGCGATCGAACTCGGCTTTGACGGGACCGCGGACGTTGGTCCAGGTGAGGGACTCGCCGTTCCACTTGAACATTGTGTCGATGTTGGAATAGAGCGGCCTTGCAGCGGCCATGACGTTGTCGATGTCGGTGGCGTGGGCGCGGACGACGATGGGCGGTTGAGGGACGGGATGGCCTACGGCTTTGGCCTGTTCGGCGAGGCCGTCGAGGACGCCGGGGATGATGGTCTTCGAGAGCCACTCGGGGCCGTAGTGCGGGCCCATGGCTTCGCCGAGTGTCATGAAGAGGCCTACGTTGGGGTACTGGCGGATGAACTCGGAGATGCAGTAGCGGGTGTACGCGCTGGAGAGCGGCGTGGGGGCGGAGAGATGGAAGGGAACGCCGTGGGCCTTGGCGAAGGTGTGCGAGAGGTGGATGTTGTAGAAACCCTGCAGGACCCAGATGCCACGCTTGTCGGCTTCGGCGGTGAGCCACTGGAACATGGCGATGTTCCGGTCGAGTTGGGCAGTGGGGAGTTCCTGCGCTTCAGGATATTTCGGCAGCTTGAGGAGCGACGTGAAGGGGTGGCCGTTCCAGAGATAGAGCGCGTTGATGCGCTGGTCCGCTAGTTGGTCGAGGTATTTCGTCCACTCGGCTTTGTCGTAGAACCAGGGGAACTCTTCGGGGGTATAGCGGTAGTCGTACTCGGCGCCTTCGTAGGTGATCTCGGGCTTTTGCAGGCCGATGGCTGCGCCGCGGAGCTTGAGCTGGGGATGGTCTTCATAGTCGAGGGTGGTGGGGATTGCGTGGGTAGTGCGGATGCGGTTGGCTAGTTCCATGGCGGCGTAGAGGACGCCGGATGGGTCGTAGCCGGTGACGATGATGGTGTTTCCGATGCGGCGGAGGAGGAAGGCTTCTTTGGCGTCGGGGGAGAAGGCGGGGATCTGCTTGTCGTAGGGCTTGAGGTTGGGGTCGAGGCGGGTGGCGAGGAGGATTTGTTCGTTGGTTTGGATTCCAGTTAGGGATTGTTGCAGGCGCTGTTGTGCGAAGAGTTCGCGCGGGGTTGGGTGGGCGGAGAGGTGGATGTGCGGTGCGGCGAGGGCGGGGGTGGTGAGTGCGAGGAAAGTAACGAGAGTGATTAGGACGTGATTTCGTGGCCGACCATGTGTCGGGCCTTCAGCCCTCTGCTTCCCGAAGGACCGTTTACCTGGGCCTTCGGCCCAGGCTGGTATGTTGCGCGCCTTTGGCGCTGAAAACGGAAAGTGCGTCTTCAGCGCCTGGCTTTGTTGCCGAGGATTGAACATAAAGACACGAGGAATGATTTGGTGGGTATTCATCGGATCAGCCGGGCTCATTTGTTGGGACTTGGGGCTCGTTGGGGGAGGTGGGTTTGCCCTTGGCGTCGGAGGTCTTCTGGAAGAGGATTGCCTGGTATGGCTTGCCGGTGAGGGCGAGGCGTGATTTTCCGGTGAAGTTGCCGGGGACTGGGGTTGCGGTCATCGCGACGGGGTCGATGAGGGTGGCGGAGAAGTTGGCGTTGGTGGGCAGGGGGAAGTCGTAGCGCGCGGGGCGGTGGTAGTCGAGGTAATAGAGGATGGCGCCGTTGGGATCGGTTGCGTTGAGGTAGTAGGCGCCGTCAGATTCGTTGAGGCCGACTTTGGTGATGCGTTCGATGAGAGCGCGGAGGAAGGCGATGCGAGCTCCGGATTCGCCGCGGAGGCGGCCGGCGTCAGACCAACTTGATTCGCCGGCTGTCGGTCCGGATTCAGCCGAGATGAAGACTTCGCCATGAGTGGCGTAGACGCCGCGGACGGTGGCGAGCCAGAAGCGGCGCGTCATCTCTTCGGCGGAGAGGTTGCCCCAGCGGCGATCGACGTCGCCTTCGTACTGGATCTCGTCGTAGACGATGGGCTTGTTCCAGGCGGCGCGGCGCTCGGCGGATTTCTCGAAGTCGTACGACTGGAGGCTGGCGTGGGTACACCAGGGCTTGGAGTGGTCGTAGATGACGCGGCTGTGGTGGATGGAGCGAAGGTGCGAGTAGGGATCTTCGGCCTGGGTGATGCGGAAAAAGCGGTCCCAATCGGCCATGGTTTTGGATCGGACGAGGTCGTACTCGTTGGCGATGGACCACCAGACATTCCGATATGCGGACAGGCGGGCGACCGCGTAGCGGAGGTAGAAGTCGTCGGCCTCGGGTCCCATGGCCTTGTAGCCCCAGGCATCGTAGGGGTGGAAGAGGATGAGGTCGGCTTCGATGTTGGCTTTTTGTAACTCCATCAGGCGCATTTCAAGCTGGTGGAAGTACGCGGGAACGAAGCGGGTGAGGTCGGGTTTGCCGCCGCGACCGTTGGCGTCGGCGGTGGGGTTGGGGAAGGGAAGAAGCTGCGGGCCGTTGCCGAGGGGTTTGGGGAGGACGCAGACGCGGCTCTTATTGAAGTGCGCCTCTTTCATGCCGGCGAGAGATGCCGCGGCATTTTTCTCGGCGGTGAAAAGGTAGGCGTAGGTGGTGGTGCCGAAGGGGAAGTAGGGAGCGCCGTCGGCGTGCTGGAAGTGAAACTGATGCGCGGTGTCGACAGGGCCGTGATTGCCGGAGGTGGTGGGCGGCGTGCAGGTGAATTCGCCGATGTGGCCGGAGAGTTCGTGCGCGGAGCTTTGCGTCTCGTAGGTCCAGCGGCCGGGGGCGTCGGGCATGAAGCGGATGCGGTAAGCGCCTTCGCCATCGTAGAAGCCGGTGACCTGCACGGTGCGGTGCTCGAGAGTGAAGGTTGCGGTGAGCTTGACGTCTTTGAAGGGATTGCCGGCGGTGGGGCCGGTGAGGGCAACTTCGAAGAGGCCCCATTGTTCGATGGGGAGGGTTGCGGGGACTGTAGCGCCTGGTGGGGTTTTGGTCTTTGCTTTTGCCTGCGCGAGGGCGGAGAGGGCTGCCGGCTGAAGACTGGCGGCCACGGTGGCTGCGCCGAAACGAATGAGATCTCTACGGTGCATGGGTTCTTTCTCGAAGAATCGGGTGGACGGGCGGCTTGAAGACCTTTGTTCTACCCAACCTTGCGGGGGGTGTCAACGGGATTGGAAGTTAAGGGTGGAAACTGAAACAATCGGGCCTGGTTGCTATAGTATGGGTTTTCCAAAGGCAGGAGTACGAGGGGACATGGCAAAAGAGAGATCGAAGGCGCCGACCGCAGTTGTGGAGAGGCCGATCCGGCGGCGCATTCCGAAGTGGGCGCTGCAATCGGGTGAGACTTCGGCGGCGGACGGCCAGTATTATCTGCGGACGATTGGGCGAGCGCTCGATGTGCTGGACTGCTTCGATGGCCAGGCGCCGCTTTCGCTGAAGGAGATTGGGGCGCGGATCGATCTGCCGGAGACGACGCTGTTTCGCGTGTTGCTGACGCTGGAGAAGCACCAGTATCTGCAGCAGCATCGGGATGGGACGTATCAGCTGGCTCCGAAGCTGGTGTTTGGATGGCTGGTACTGGGGGCGAATGCGCTGCATACGATTGCGCGGCCGGAGCTGGAGCGCCTGGCCAATGAGTTCAACGAGACGGTGAGCCTGGCGTATCTGTATGATGACCGCATCCATGTGCTGGACTGCATCGAGACCTTCCACGAGATTCGGATTACGAACAAGATTGGGCGGGTGCTGCCTCCGCATTGCAGCGCGATGGGCAAGGTGATTACTGCGTTTCAGGACCGGGCGCTGGCGGACCGGATTCTTGAGGTGTATGGGCTGTCGCCGCGGACGGAACATACGATTGTGGATCGGCAGAAACTCTTCAAGGAGTTTGAGGAGGCTCGGCAGACTGGGATCGCGGCGGATCGCGAGGAATCGATGCGCGGCGGGATATGCTTTGGTGCCGCATTGCGGACTGAGACCAAGCCGGTGGTGGCGGCGATCAGCATCTCGACGCCGAAGATGCGGATTTCGCCGGAGCGGGAGAAGGAAGTTCAGGTGGCGGTGGTGGAGGCGGCGAGGCGGATTGCGAAGCTGCTGGATGTGGCGGCTTCGCCGCATGGGCGAAAGAAGTCTCGTTAGCGGCTTCGCGGCTGAAAGTCTGGAATTTCAGGACTCTCGGGCATCCCTGCCTGTTCCTTCTACCATCCCAAATCCACACGCTGATACTGCGATGCCTTCCTGGGTCCTGGGAGATTTGCTCCGTTTGGGCTCGGCTGGCGGGATGCTTTGCGCCGGTTGGTCAATATCGGCTGGAAGAGCAGCCGCAAGAATGAAGCGGAGTCCCCGAAAGCAACTGATAGCTCGAGATGAGCATGTAGCGGCCGTACTGGAAGTAGATGGGAAGGAGGGTGATGTCTTCGCCGCCGTCCTTGATGTGCTGGATGCGCTGGTCGGTGGTGATGTGCGCGTTGGGGTCGGGGCCAAAGGAGATTTCGGCGCGGCGGAAGAAGCGCTGGTGATCGGCGATGTGGCGGGATTTTAAGTCGGCGTAGGGGCGGGAGGCGGCGGCTTTCAAATTGCGGTTGACGGCGGACTGCATGGCGGCTGAGCCTGCGGGGTAGCGGTAGCTGGTGGCGCAGTCGATGAGGAGAGTGACAGAGGCTGAATTCATGATCTGGAGATCATCTGAATTCGTGATCGTCTGCTGTGAGACGGACTGGACATGACTGCAAGGAAGAACACAGAACTGATGATATTCAATCACAGCATGCATGCGAGCATGAAACTTAATGCCTGTCTGAGACTCTTTTATCGGGAGACCGGGATTGTCGTTGACCGGCAATGCCTGCCCATCCAGCGTGAGCGATTCGGGTTTAACTGCTGTGGTTGCGAATGGGGTCGGTCCGGGACGGTCAAGACGCACTGTGAATGCTAGCTTGTGTGGTTGGGAAGAAGTAATGCAGATGATGATGACCTGGTCGGGGGCGGAGCTGAATATCTCGCGGGTGTAGTGAATGCCTGCGTGCGTGAAGGTGGTGGTGGCGATGGCGGTGTCGAGGTTGAGTTCGAGGTGATAGTCTTCGACTTTTGTGTCGGGTGTGATGCCGGATGCGGTGAAGTCGAGGTGCAGGTCGCCGAGGGTCTGGTAGCAGGGCATGCGGCGCGGGATGGAGAGCATGTCCGTGGTGGCGAGGGCTTCGGCTTCGGCGATCTTTCCGGCGAAGAGGAGTTCGCGGATCTTTGGGACGGCTGCGCCTGCGGCGGGGTTGTTGCGGTCGCGGGGCTCGCCGTCCCAGATTGACTCTTCGTTGAGTTGAATGCGGTCGAGGGAGGGTTTGCCGAAGACCATTGCGCCGAGGCGGCCGTTGCCGACAGGGAGAGCGTCGGGCCAGGTTGCGGCGGGACGGGTAAAGTGCAGTATGTACGGCGATGGGCTAGACGTGGCGGGGGCAGCAGCGCGGATCTTTCGGTTTGCGACGCTCGCGGCGAGTGCGGCGGTTCCTGCGAGGAAACGGCGGCGGCTTACGCGGCTGGTCGAGATGGTCATCGCGGATTCTCCCTTTCTCTTCTCTTGCGGTGAATCGTCCCCGCACACACAGCAAAAAGCTACGAGCTATCGTCGTAAACCAACGCACCAAGACAGGGAGGCGATGCTGAGTGTAAAGAAATTTCGCGGGGATGACTTCAACGCGGACTCTCTTCCGGTCGATGGAGCTGGGAGGTTTGCGGCCATTGCAGGGGCCGATTTCACCGCGAGTGAATACGGAATTTTCAACCGAGTACAGTTGGTTTCGGATGGCCGCCGGTCGCAAAGAGATGTTCTGTTGCGAACTCGGCGAGGCGCTCCGGTTGGAGCTACTTTGCGGAGACGGTGAGGGTGTAGGCGGCGGCGTGGACCAGGAAGCCGTCGGTTGCGGAGAGCGTTACGGTGTAGGTTCCGGGACCGGTGTAGGCGGGGTTCTGCGTGGGGAGCTTGCCGGAGCATCCGGTGGTTGAGATGCCGATGGCGGCGAGCAGCACGAGCATCAGGCCGGACCACGCGAGCGTGCCTGCGCGGCGGCGCTTCGTCCAGAGCAGGCAGCCGCTGGCGATTGCGAGCAGCCATAGATAACCGTGGCCTCCTACGCCGTAGCCGATGACGGTGTACTGCGAGGTTGTGTTGAGGGTGACTACGGTGGTCACGGTTGCGGTGGGCGTCACCGAATTTGCGGCGAGGCCGCAGGAGGATGCGGCGGCGGTTGCCGTGACGGTGCAGTTCAGGGTGAGGGGCGCGGCGAAGCCTGCAAGCGGGACGAGGGTTGCGGTGGTGGAGGTGCTGTCGCCCGCGATGACCTTGCCGGAGGTGGGACTGAGGGCGAGGGTGAAGTCGATGCCGTTGCCGGTGATCGTTGCGCTGAGGCCGCTGTAGAGGAGGCTGGCGGAGTTGACGCCGACGGTGCCTGGGCGGGAGCCGGTGGCGGCCGGCTGGAAGGTGACGCTGACCAGGCAGGTCGCCAGCGCGGCCATCGTCGTGCCGCAGGCTTTGGTGCTGACCGCGTAATCGCCCGTGGTTCCAAAGGTGGGGACGGCCAGTGACTGGGGAGCGTTGTTGGTCAGAGTGAACGTCTGGGTGGCGGGGAAGCCTACGTCCTGGCTGCCGAAGCTTAGCGATGTCGCGGACATGGAGAAGCCGGGGATGCCGGTTCCGGTGAGCGGCGCCGTTATGGTGTTGCCGGTGGAGGCGACGGTGAGGGTGCCGGTGCGCGCGCCGAGGGCTGTGGGGCTAAAGACAACTTTGATCTGGCAGCTTGTTCCCGCGGCGACCGCAGAGCAATTCTTCGAGACGATGCTGAAGTCTCCGGTGACGAGGGTGCCGCTGACCTGCGAATCAAAGCTGGAGTTGTTGGTCCAGGTGAAGGTCTGCGCGGGGGTGGTAAAGGTGACGGCCTCGGTGCCGAAGTCCTGGGAGGTGGGGGCGAGCGAGGGCTGGCCGCCTTCGTCGGTGAGTTCGAAGAGCATGTATTCCAGGAGTTTTTCCTGGGGGGTCATGGTTGTGGCGGTGTTGCATTCGTTGGGGAAGGTGTCGGAGGGGGAAGAGCTTCCGGCTTCCACATGGTACTCGTTGTAGAGGACGCGCCCGCACTGGTTGACGGTTGTGCCGGCGGGCGCGATGGGCGTGTCGAAGACGAACTGCATGACAGGAGAGCCGGTTGTGTTCAGCGTAAGCCAGGACTGGGTTGGCGGGATGACTCCGTTGATGTCGTGCTTGAGCGTGTTGATCGGCATCTGTCCCGGGGCGCTGGAAGCGCCTGTAAGTTGAAGCCACTGCGCGAGAGTCTGCCCTGCGGTGAAGCTTTGGTCTACCGTGGCTGTCCCATCGGCATAAGAACCGTTGTTGGGGACCCAGTTGGCGACGCCATTGAAGGGCGGATTGTCGAACATCCACGCATAGCTGTAGTGGCTGGAGTAGACGCGGCCTCCGGAGTTCGCGAAGTCGATGAAGTTGGCGAGTTCCTGCGTGCCGAGAGCGCCGGCGATGACGTTGTTGGTAGGAGTTCCCTGGCAGGGGAGCATGAGGACGTCATAGGATTTGAGGGTTGCCGCAGTCTCCATGAGCGTCGCTTGCGTCGGAGTGGACGCGCTGATCTTCGCGCCGGGGCCACCGCTGCCGGTGAAGAAGTTGATTCGGCCCGTGCCGGTGGGGTCGGTGAACTCCGTGTCTTTGATTCCGACTTTGCGGAGTATGCATTCGACCTGGTCGACCGCGCCGGTGGCGATTGCGATCTTGGGAATGTCTCCCTGGGTCTGGTCTTGAGGCATTACGGCGAAGGAGGCGGGGAGCGCAGTGTTCGTGCAGGCGGCGGTGCTGGGGATGGTCAACTGACGACGCCAGCGGCCCGATTGGATGACGAGTGGGATGTTGGCGCCTACGGGGACGTTGATCAGAGTGAAGGTGCCGTCGTTGGCGGAGATGTTTCCGACGATCGGCGAACCCGAGGGGGGTGCGCCCACGACGGGACAATCCACTCCGGGCTTGAAGGCGTCTACTGGCGCATTGGGGATGTATACGGTGACGTTGGGGAGAGGGTCGGTGCCGTTGGGAGTGTAGACGGTGCCGGTGATGGATGTGGTCTGGCCGCTGGGGCAGGCGACCTGTTGCAGGCACAGACCCGTGGTGCAGTTCGCGGCTGGCTGCGCGAAGGCGGCAATGCTGAGGCCGAGCAGCATGAGAAATGAAACAGAGAAACGACGCATCGTTGTGCCTGTCAAGTGATTTATAAGACCTGTTACCATGCGCAGGAGTTTACAGAGCAATCTAGTTATAGTCGCTTTTTTTCCGCGACGCATCGCAATTTACGCCTAATTTGCGGCGTACAAGTCACTATTGTGCGCGATAAATTACCTAAGTCACCGAACGATTGCGGCTTTGCAGTGATAGTCTTGCGCATCGCGATGTAATTGCTGCGCTGGAAGGGCCGTATTGCCACGGCAGGAGTGAGGAGAATGAACGGGTCGCACGCAGGAGAGATCTCCTTGTTTTGCCGGATGAGAGGTTGCGCGCGAGTACGTCTTGGGGCGGGACTGTTGCTCATGGTGTGTTGCGTGGCGGGCTCCGCGGATGCTCAGTATCGAGAGCCTGCGCTTCCTACCGCGACTCGCGCGGGCGATCTGCAGCTCGGAGGCGGCTTTGTGGCCGGGAACTCCGACTACAACTTCAGCAATACGCTGTTGACCGGCGGCGCGTTCTATACGACCTTCGATGTGCGATCGCATCTGGGAGCGGAGGCTAATTTTCGTCAGACCCAGTCGTCGAAGGATTCAACCGTGTACGAGAGGACGTACGAGTTTGGGCCGCGCGTCTATCTCGATCGCTCCGGCGTTGCGCCGTATGCCAAGGTCCTCTATGGACGCGGCGTGTACAACTTCCATAACAGCGTCGCCAACGTGGCGTACAACATGTATACGTTTGGTGGTGGGATGGACTTCCTGGTGACGCGCTCTTTCAATGTGCGCGCGGACTATGAGTACCAGAACTGGGTCGGGTTTCCGCTGGGGACGCTGCATCCAACCATCGTGACGCTTGGGGTTGCGTTCCACTTCCACGAATAATTGAATCTGATGCGGGGTCAGGCGGGGGTTAGCTCCGTCTGCGGCTGCGTGGCCATGGCGCGGATGGATTCGCCGAAGGGTGCGCGGAGGACGCCGCGTTCGGTGATGATCGCAGTGATGTACTTTGCGGGGGTGACGTCGAAGGCGGGGTTTTCAATGCCGACGCCCTCGGGCGTGACCTGGATGCCGTTGACGTGGGTGACTTCGCGGGCGCTGCGTTGTTCGATGGGGATGAGGTCGCCGGAGGCGGTAGCCATGTCGATGGTGTTGAAGGGCGCGGCGACGTAGAAGGGGATGCCGTGCTCTTTCGCGAGGATGGCGACGGAGTAGGTGCCGATCTTGTTGGCGGTGTCGCCGTTGGCGGCGATGCGGTCGGCGCCGACGATGACGGCGGAGATGCGGCCCTTGGACATGAAGTAGCCGGCCATGTTGTCGCAGATGAGGGTGGTGGGGATGTTGTCCTTCATCAACTCCCATGCGGTGAGGCGCGTGCCCTGGTTGAAGGGGCGGGTCTCGTCGGCGAAGACGTCGATCTGTTTGCCTTGTTCAATTGCTGCTCGAATCACACCGAGGGCGGAGCCGTAGCCGCAGGCGGCTAGCGCGCCGGCGTTGCAATGGGTGAGGACGGTGCCTTGCTGCGGGAGCAGCTCCGCGCCGAATGCGCCGAGGATGCGGAGGTTGGCGATGTCTTCATCGTAGAGGTGGCGTGCGAGGGCGACGACGGCTGACTTGATCTCGGGGATGGGGGTGTTCGCGGCGGCGAGCGAGTTGTAGAGGTCGCGAATCTGCGCGATGCCCCAGAAGAGATTGACGGCGGTGGGGCGGGTTGCTGCAAGGGTGCTGCAGATGATGTCGACTTCGGCGGTGAGCGCGGGGATTGTGGTTGCGGTGCTCCGTTCGATGCCAAGGGCCACGCCCATTGCGGCGGAGACGCCGATGGCCATTGCGCCGCGGACGATCATGTCCTTGATGACGGTGGCGACCTGCTTGTAGTCGGTGGCGAGGACGTAGGTTTCCTGGTGGGGGAGCTTGGTTTGATCGAGGAAGTTAACGCCTTCGGGAAGCCATTCGAGGGTGGGGATCATGTAGCTCTATTTTATCGCGGACGCGTCACAAAAGCTGCCGACCGTATACGAACTTGTTGTTAGGATTGTCGGCATGAGCTATGACCTGATGGTTTTCGAGCCGGAAGCCGCGCCAAAAACCCATTCCGAGTTTATTGATTGGTACTTCGTGCAAACAAAATGGCGCGAAGGTCATTCCTATAGCGATCCAGCAGTTACATCACACCGCCTGCGCAACTGGCTTTCTGATATTGCCAAGAGCTTTCCTCCTCTAAATGGAGGTACAAGCGACGAGGAGCTTCCGGAAGATGAAGCTTCCGCAACTGACTACAGCATTGGCTTGCAAATCATTTATGCATGCTTTGCCTGGTCTAAAGCAGATACTTCATATCAAACGGCATTTGACCTAGCGGCGAAACATGGACTTGGATTTTTCAATGTGAGTTCTGACCTTCAAGAGGTCTGGCTTCCGCAAGACAATAAGCTAATCCTCGTTCATCAGAAGACTCCATTGACTCTGAGAGACAAACTCAGGAAGAAGTTTCTAGGCCATTGATGATTTGTTGAGCGCGATGTGGGCACGGCGCACATCCGTTGCGGTGAAGACGCTGTGGAAGGGGATGTCCAGGTCGGAGGGAATTTCGGCGAGGGCGCGCTCGATGTTGAGGCGGCCGCCTTGTTCGCGGTCAACCATGCAGAGGACGCCGATGACGTTCATGCCGGCTTCGCGGGTGGCTTCGATGGCGGTGATGGTGGAGCCGCCGGTGGTGCAGACGTCGTCGACGATGACGACGGGCGCTCCGGGTTGGAGGAAGCCTTCGACGCGGCGGCCGGTGCCGTGGGTCTTCTCGGCTTTGCGGACGAGGAAGCCGTGGAGGAGGGTTGGGGCGTCGCCGGGGTCTGGATCAGCAAAGGCGGGGTCTTCGTCGAGTTCGAGCGAGGCGGAGAGTTCGGCGATCTCGTTGTAGTCGGCGAGCGCCCAGGCGCTGGCGCTGGCGGTGTTGGAGACGAGCGGGTCGGCACCCATGGTGAGGCCGCCGACGGCGACGGCGGAGGGCATCCGCTCGCGGATGAGGTCGTAGAGGACGATGCCGGAGAGGCGGCCGCCTTCGGCGTGCAGCGTGGTGGTGCGGCAGTCGATGTAGTAGTCGGACTTCTGGCCGCTGGCGAGAGTGAAGTCGCCGAGGCGGAAGGAGTGGGTAGCGATAAGGTCGAGTAGGGCAGTGCGGGGGGTGGTCATGGCCAATAAGTTACGGCAGTTCTCGGGTAATGCGCTCGATTGCCGGCTGCTTTGCCAAGTCGATCATCAGTTCGATCTTCATGACGCGGCGGTCGAGACCGTGAACGTCGTCTGCAATCCTGTCGATCCGGCCTTCCAAGCGCTTGATGTTTTCCGACATCATAAGCATGTCTTTGGCGGTGGTAAGGAACGCCTCTGCCAGGCTCATCGGATGTCCCGTTTTGCGAGTTCGAGATGGAGCTGGTCGAGTCTATCGATGGTGCGGGTGAGCGACTCGTTTGCTCCCGCGACGGCCTCCGAAATCATCCTCAAGGCGGCCTCGATGACTTCTTCCTCTTGTTTGTCTTTGAATAGGGAGTCTCCTTGCTGGATGAACCGCCGGATGACCTCTCCCGTGGATACCTTTTCTTTGGAGGCGAGGCGTTCGAGCTTCAGCTTCTCAGTCCGGCGTAGCAGGACGACCGTCCGGTAGGTGGCGCGTTCGGAGGATGAGGCTGCGTTGGCCATAGGCAATAATAACACATGTGCATAGCATGTGCATCTTACTTCGTGATGCGTTCGAGGTGGCGGTAGCCGCCGGTCTGCAGGATCATCATGAAGAAGACGAAAAAGTTGTAGGCGGCGTGGACCATCGCGGAGCAGGCCACGGAGTCGGTCTTGACGCGGACGTAGGTGAAGACGATCGATACGCAGAAGAGGACGACAAGGACTCCTGCTGCGTGCGCGACCTGATCGGCGTGCAGCCAGGAGAAGAAGATGCTGGAGACGATGGCGGCGAAGACGTAGGCCATCGGAGTGAGCGAGGTGGTCGTCTGCCAGCGAGCGCGGGCCTCTGGCGTGCGGGAGAGGCTGAGCCAGTCATACGCGATGGCGAAGGCGGGCACGAGGAAGCCGCGGAAGCAGATCTCCTCAAACACCGGGGCGACGATGGTGCCGAAGAAGGTGAGGAGCCACGCGTCACGGGCCGTGAGGAAGAAGTCGTCGATGGGCAGGTTTTTGGGCGAACTGATGAAGTAGGTGACGAACTGCACAAGGCCGCCGAGGAGAAGGCCGAGGGCGATGAGCCTGGGGGCCTGGCGGCGTGCGGCCTGCCAGTTCCAGCGGAGGCCGTCGAAGAAATCGCGGTGCCAGACCATGGGGTAGAAGAGCCATGCGGCGACCAGCGTCGAGAGATAGGTTGCGGCCAAGGCAGCAAGCTGCGACTTGGGGTGTTGAACTTTGATGACGCCATTCTGTATCGACGGCGACTGGCCTATGGCGATGAGAACGATCTGAAAGAGGATGAGCATCAGTCCGGCGAAGCTGACGAAGAGAGCGGCTTGGCCGAAGTTTGGGATGCGGCGCAGGAAGGGCTCGGGGTCTGATTTCAGGGGTGGCTCGAATTGCTCAAGAGAGGAGTCGGGATTTGGCTGCTCTGGCTGCGAGGCTGGCTCCGGATCGCTGGGGGTTTCTTCGTGAGTTGAGCCGAATTGAGCGTTGAACATTATGAACGCACCGTCCGTTTGGATGCAGTCTTCTTTACTGCCTTGACTGGCTTCTTGGCGGCTTTGCCCGCGGGAGTGGCCGGTTTTGCGGTGGGGACGCCGGTCTTCTTTTCGGGTGCGATGAATTTGCCTCGTGCGGTCTTCGCCCGGTCGGGTGCGGCGGCGATGTTGAGCGGCTGCGGGCCCGCGTGGCTTGTTCCGTTCATGGACAGCGATGCGCCATAGTGGCGGGCGAGGAAGCTGCCGGTGTGCGAGGCGGCGACGGTGGCGATCTGCTCCGGCGTGCCGTGGGCGACGATGCGGCCTCCGCGCTCGCCGCCTTCGGGGCCGAGATCGAGGATGTAGTCGGCGTTGCGGATGATGTCGAGATTGTGCTCGATGATGATGACGGTGTTGCCGAGGTCCGTGAGACGGTGGAGAACCTCGAGGAGCTTGCGCACGTCGTCGAAGTGGAGGCCGGTGGTGGGCTCATCCAATAGATAAAGCGTACGACCCGTTTGTCGCTTGCTTAGCTCGCGTGCGAGCTTCATGCGCTGGGCTTCGCCGCCCGAGAGCGTGGTTGCGGACTGGCCAAGGTGGATGTAGCCGAGGCCGACGTCGACGAGAGTTTGCAGTTTAATGGCGACGGTGGGGATGTCCTTGAGGATGGGCAGCGCGTCGGCGATGGGCAGGTCGAGCAGGTCCGCGATGGAGTAGCCGTTGAAGCGGACGGTGAGGGTCTCCTGATTGTAACGGCGTCCGTTGCAGACATCGCAGAGGACGTAGACGTCGGGCAGGAAGTTCATCTCGATGCGGCGCTGGCCTTCGCCCTGGCAGGCCTCGCAGCGGCCACCCTGGACGTTGAAGGAGAAGCGGCCGGGCTTGTAGCCGCGCTCGCGTGATTCGGGGAGCATGGCGAAGAGGTCGCGGATGGCGGTGAAGACGCCGGTGTATGTTGCGGGGTTCGAACGCGGAGTGCGACCGATGGGCGACTGGTCGATCTGGATGACCTTGTCGAGCTGGTCGATGCCGATGACGCGGCCATGTTGGCCGGGCTCTTCGCGGGAGCCGTAGAGTTCCTTGGCCAGGGCGCGGTAGAGGATGTCGTTGACCAGGGTTGATTTTCCGGAGCCGGAGACGCCCGTGACGACGGTCATGACGCCGAGAGGGAAGTGCGCGGTGACGTGTTGCAGATTGTGCGAGTGGGCGTCTTCGACGGTAATCCAGTTGCCGGTGAGCGGGCGCGGATTGGCGCGGGCCATGAGTTGCAGCTTGCCGGAGAGGTACTGGCCGGTGACTGACTCGGGGTCGTCCATGATCTGCTGCGGAGTTCCGGCTGCCATGAGGAAGCCGCCGTTTTTGCCTGCGCCGGGGCCGAGGTCGAGCATGTAGTCGGCCTTGCGCATGGTGTCTTCATCGTGTTCGACGACGAGGACGGTGTTGCCGAGGTCGCGAAGGTTTTCGAGCGCGGCGATGAGGCGCTGGTTGTCGCGCTGGTGCAGGCCGATGGATGGCTCGTCCAGGACGTACAGGACGCCGCGGAGGCGCGAGCCGATCTGCGTGGCGAGGCGGATGCGCTGGCCTTCGCCGCCGGAGAGTGTGGCGGCGGAGCGGTTGAGCGAGAGATAGTCGAGGCCGACGGCGTTGAGAAATTCGAGGCGCTCGATGATCTCGCGCTGCAGGCGGTCGGCGACGATGCGGTCGCGGCCGGTGAAGTGCATGGCGCGCGCGCCGAGGAGTGCGCGTTCGAGGGAGAGGGCGGTGAAGTCGGCGATGGAGAGGTTTTGCGGCAGTATCCCACCCATGTCGCGATGAGACTGCGCCATGGATGGGGCATCGGGATTCTTGGCTGCGGCGATGGGGATGGTGACGGCGAGGGATTCGGGGCGCAGGCGGCGGCCTTTGCAGACCGGGCAGGTGGTCGCGGACATGTACTGCATCATGTACTCGCGGTAGCCTTCGGACCTGGTCTCGTCGAGGTTGGAGCGGAGGTAGGCGAAGATGCCGTGGAAGCCGGTGCGCCCGGATTCGCCCTTCGGAGGGCCGTAGAGGAAGAAGTTCTGCTGCTCTTTCGTGAGGTCGGCGAATGGGGTTTTGAGATTGATCTTGTACTTTTCGGCAGCGAGCTTGATGAGGCGCAGCAGGTAGGCGGAGCCGGAGCCGGGGCCCATCGCGCCGTCGAGCAGAGGTTTCGACCAGTCGGTGATGGTCTTTGCGGGATCGAAGTCGTAGATGCTGCCGAGGCCGTGGCAGTCGGGGCAGGCACCGTAGGTGGAGTTGAAGGAGAAGCTGCGCGGTTCGAGCCGCGGGACGTTGATGCCGCAGTCGGGGCAGGCCATCGACGAGGAGTAGAGCGTCTCGTCCTGCGCGCCGTTTGTGCCTTGAATGCCGATGAGGACGAGGCCGTTGGCCATCGCGAGCGCCTTGGCGACGGAGGTTTCGAGGCGCTTGGTGTCGTACTTGAGTTGCAGGTTGCAGGTTGCAGGTTGCAGGTTGGCGGATTGGCCGGGGATGGGCTTGAGGATGATGCGGTCGACGATGGCTTCGACGGTGTGGTTCTTGCGCTTTTCGAGGCGCATGCCTTCGGTGAGCTCGGTGATCTCGCCGTCGATGCGGGCGCGGAAGCCTTGCTGGTCGAGGGCTTCGAGCTCTTCGCGGAACTCGCCTTTGCGGCCGCGGACGATGGGGGCGTAGACGGTGATGCGCTCGCCGGGAGCGAGGGCGACGATGCGCTCGACGATCTGCTCGCTGGACTGGCGGGTGATGGGCAGGCCGCAGTTGGGGCAGTGTGGTTGGCCGACCGAGGCGTAGAGCAGGCGAAGATAGTCGTAGATCTCGGTGATGGTTCCGACGGTGGAGCGAGGGCTGCGGCTGGTGGTCTTCTGCTCGATGGAGATGGCCGGCGAGAGGCCGTCGATGGCGTCTACGTCGGGGCGTTCCATTTGATCTAAAAACTGCCTTGCATACGCCGACAGCGTTTCGACGTAGCGGCGCTGGCCTTCGGCGTAGATGGTGTCGAAGGCGAGGGAGGACTTGCCCGAGCCGGAGAGGCCGGTGACGACGGTGAGCGTGTTGCGCGGGATGGAGACGGATATGTTGCGCAGATTGTGCTGGCGCGCGCCCCGGACCGTGATGTGTGTAATGCCCATGCTGGAGTTGGCCGATGATCTCGTGAGGAGAGCATTTGGCCCAAGTCTCTAGGATACGGCATTCGCGGGTTGCGGGTCCTGGTACCTGTTCGAGCGATCCACAGGATGCCTGCCAACCTTTCCGGGGCGAGAGGTATCCGAATGGGTAACAGGGAATTGCCGGGGTGTTATTGCAATTTGTTTATTTTCTGTAACAATCAGGATCGATTTTGCTGTTCCCCTGAGGAGTTTTTGTGAGTGATTCGATTGTGTTGGTGGCCGCTGTGTTTGCGTCGCTTGCGACGGGCGTTCTGGTTGCGTATGGGGCTTGCCTGGGGATGTTTCTGTTGTTCCAGGTGGGTGTTGTGCGCGTGGAGTTGCCGGCTGAGGCGAAGGCCGAGGCGTTGGTGAGTGGGTCTGCACAGATCGTTTAAAATTTGGCTGTCTCTTCCAATCCTTCCTTTCGTGCGGTGAGCATCGGCGATAATCGTCTTTGTGAGCCTGCTTGCTGAATTCGCTTCTTCCAATCTGAACCTTACGTTCGCGGTTACCGGTGCGAGCGGCTCTGTGTTTGCCGTAGAGATGCTACGCGCGCTGGAGGCCGATGCGCGGGTGGCGAAGGTGAACTTCATTCCGTCGGATGCGGCGTTGCGGGTGTTTGCCGAGGAGTTGCAGCTTGCGGGCCGGAACGGGCTGGTGGAGCGGCTGCTGGGTTCTTCGAGCAGCAAGGTAGAGCAGCATCCGGAGGCGGATATCGGGGCGAATGTCGCCAGTGGAAGCTACCGGTCGGACGGGATGATCGTGCTGCCGTGTTCGATGGGGACTCTGGCCGGGATCGCGAATGGACTGGCTTCGAACCTGATCGAGCGGGCCGCGGATGTCTGCCTGAAGGAGCGGAGGCCGCTAATTCTTTGCGTGCGGGAGACTCCTTTCAACCGGATCCATCTGCGGAATATGCAGCTTGCTTCGGATGCGGGGGCGACGATCTTTCCGGTGATGCCGACGCTTTACAACCTGCCGCAGAGCACCGCGGAGATGGCGCGGCAGTTTGTTGACCGGGTGCTGGGGCATCTTGGGTTGGCGCAGCTTGGGGCCTTTGAGTGGAAGGGCGATTAGGGTGGGGAACCCCCCCCTATGGTTTTAGCGTAAAGTATTCTATTTAGGTTAGTTAAGCTCGCGCTTGGCGCGTGCTTCCTTGTGCTGTCTGACTTGATTTCACCGCCTTTTCTCAAGTGAGTAACCCCACGATAGGCGATGAGACGCGCCGATCATGGGGCACCCGATTGGTTTCCCGATTTGATCTCTACTTCTATTTTATGGGGTTGGCGATAACTCAACGGCCAACTTTGTTTGCTTAAGGAATGAAGGAGTTAGGCGGTTTTGGGGCTTGACATGCGATTTTGCTGAGGTTTTTGGGGAAATATTGGGTCGGGGCCGGCAGGAAAAGCAGGTCCTTACAGGATGACAAGCAAAAGGACAGGCAAGAGCAACGGCAAGGGCAAGGGCAACTGTAACGGCAAGGGCAACTGCAACTGCAACTGCAACTGCAACTGCAACGGCAAGGGCAACTGCAACGGCAAGGGCAACTGCAACACTGGTCTTATCGTGCGCCTTCGGCTTCGGGTTTGTGGCCGCCCTGGTCGGTGCCGGGGAGCATCTTTTCGATGTTCTGGAGCGGTGGGTTGGCTTTGAGGAACTCGATGGTGCCGGCGAGGACGGGGACGGGGCACTCGCCGGGGGCGAGGTGGCCGCAGCCGAGGACACCCTCGAAGACGGAGTTGGGGATTTCCTTGTGCATGGTCAGGCCGACTGAGGGCGGGATGAGGGTGTCGGACATGCCCCACATGATGAGGGTGGGTTGCTGGATGGCGGAGAGGCGGGTGTCGAGGAGGTCGGTGCCGGATTCCATTGAGTCCATGGACTGCTGGATGATGGGGCCTTCGCGCTTGATCCTGCGGAGGGTGGCTCGGACGGCGAAGGCTGGGAGGTGCGGGGGATTCGGCGTGAGCAGGGCGAGGAGGTGGTCGAGGCCGGCGGCGTCGGTGGGGACGAAGGCGTCGCGCGCGAAGGAGGGGATGAAGATGATGCCGGCAGCGTCGTAGAGGACGAGGCGGTCGACCATGGCGGGCTGGTCGAGGGCGATTTTGGCGGCGACCCATCCGCCCATGGACCAGCCGGCGAGGTCGACGCGGGTGAGGTGGGTGGCGTGCATGAAGTCGAGGACGGTCTTTTCTTCGAGCGCGATGGAGTAGGGGACGGCGGGCTTGGCGGAGCGGCCGTAGCCGAGGAGGTCGGGCGCGTAGACATGGAAGCCCGCGGCGGCGAGCGAGGGGATCATGGGCGACCAGTCTTCGCCGCGCGAGCCGAGGCCGTGAAGGAGGAGGAGAGGGGTGCATGGGGAGCCGTCTGAGGGGGTGGCTTCGAAGTAGTGGAGGCGGTAGGGGCCGGCGTCGATGTATTCGCTGCGGACGTTGGAGCGCCAGAGGTGGTAACGGATGAGCTGGTCGTTGACCCAGAAGGGATTCCAGTAGAAGACGGCGCCGACGATGAGGGCGAGGAGGACGACGAGGCCGACGATGCGAATGGCTTTTGTGGCGGTCGAAGTTGCGGGTTTCTCCACTGCGCTGCGCTCCGGTCGAAGTGACAATTTTGAGGAGGGGTGAACTATTTGAGGGGCTTGCCGAACTCTTCGCCGAAGACGGTGTGGGCCATCTCGAAGCGGCCTCCTTTGTACTTGTCGGGGCCTTTGAGGTGGCCGATGCCGAGGAGGGCGACGACCCAGTAGTTCATGGGGAGGCGGAGGACTTCGTGGACCTTGTCCTGCTCGAATCCTTCCATGGGGGCGGTGTCGTAGCCCATGACCTCGGCCATGAGGAGCATGTGGGTGAAGGCGAGCATGACCATCTTGTTGAGCCAGCCGTGCATCTGGTCTTCGGTGAAGCTGGAGAGGTAGTTGGTGACGGAGGTGCGCGCCTGGGCGGCGTAACTCTCGGGCATGCCGCCTTCGCGGCCCTGCTGGAGCATGAGGTCGAGGTCCTTGCGCCAGCCGTCGGCGTCGCCGCAGGCTACGATGACGGCGGAGGCCTCCTCCACTTTGCCCTGGTTGAAGGCGGCGGTGCGGAGGCGCTTCTTCTGCTCCTCGCTTTGGACGACGATGAATCGCCAGGGCTGGATGTTGTATCCGCTGGGAGCGTTCAGGCCGGCTTCGAGGATTTTGTGGAGGTCTTCGGTGGGGATGGGGGTTCCATCGAAGCTGGGCGTTGCGCGGCGATCGCGGATCGCCTGGCTCAATGATTTTTCCTGCTTCGCCGTCTTTGCCATCGATTGCTCTTTCTCTTGCTGGCCTGCGCGTGGGGAGATGGCTTGGCGCGGGCGAGGACCGTTCCGATTGGTTTCTGTTCCCTTATCCCTAAGATGCGGATTTGTTCGGCGATGCAGAGGCTGGGGAGGGAACCTCGGTTGTGCTGGAAAAGCCTGCGCCGGGTTTTCCCGACGCGAAACAAACTGCAAACGACTCCCAAGATAGCATTCCGTGGGGTTCGCGCAAAGACGGAGGAAGGGGAGGGAGGGTCCGTTTCGCGGGTTGAGGTGTTTGCGACAGAAAAAAGCCCGGCCGAGCTGTTGCGCTCGCGCCGGGGCTGAAGTGGAAAAGGCAGGTGGGTTATGAGATCGATCCGTTGAGGCCGTTGGGGAAGAAGAGGCCTTTCGCCGCGGTGCCGGCGGTGGTTGCGTTGCCGGCTGTGACGATGTTGAGGACCTGGGTAGTGGTGCGGGAGAAAGCGATGAGGTTGGTGAGGTCGGCGTCGACGAGAGTGGATGCCGAGGCGCTGGCTCCGCCCGCGAGCGAGACGGATTGGGTGGTGACGGCGATGTCGTCGGTTGCGGTGGCCGCTCCGCTGCCTGTGCCCGTGCTGGGCGCGGCGGCTTTGGAGAGGGTGTAGCGGAGGGCGGAGACCTTCTGGGTGAGGCCTTGCAGGGCGGTGTTGCCGTTCTGTGCGTCCATCGCGAGGATGGAGGTGCGGACGAGGCCTGCGTGGTACGCCTCGACGGCGAGGATGCCGGCTGCGGCGGCGAGGTAGCCCTTGCCGGTGCTTCCTGTGGTGAAGAGTGGGGCGGCACCGTGGTAGGCGGTGACTCCGACATCCTCAAAGATGTAGGCGCCGATAAGGAAGTTAGCGTCGCTGGCGAAGGGATCGAAGGTGGCTCCGATGCCCGCCGCTGAGGCGAGGGCATTGAAGGCCGCAGTTGCACCGAAGGTGCTTCCTCCGGTGAGGTCGATCTGGGGCTGGGCGACTGCGAGAGGACCGAGAGCAGAGCGGAGGAATGCGACATGCTTGCCCTCTTCGATGGCAGTTTCTACTGCGTACGAGGCGATGGCGAGCGAGGTGAAGGGAACTTTGGGCGTGGCTTTGACAGTGACGGCGCCCTGGGTTCCGGTTCCGGTGATGCCCTGGAGCATGGCGCCGGAGGGATAGAGGGGGTTGGCGGTGCTGATGTTGGTGCCGAATGCGGCGAGGTAGTAGAAGTTGGCTTCGAGGTATTCGAGGTTGAGGGCGAAGTTGAGGATGTCGGTGTCGCCTACGCTGGTGACGGTGCTGGCCGCGTTGGCGATTCCGGGCATGGCGAATGCGGCGAGGGCCGCTCCGCCACCGACCAGCAGAGCGCGTCTGCTGGAGATGATGTTGTCGAGGATCTTTGTCTCTTGGGATGCCATGTGATTTTTCCTTTGCTCGGGATTTCGTGTGCGCCGGGACTAGCTGGCGGTGACTGTAATTTTTCCGTTCAGGCCGTTGGGGAAGAAGGCGCCTTTGGCGACTCCGGCAGCGGGTGTGGTTGCGCCAGCTGTGTTGGAGAGCGAACCGTAGACGATGTGCAGGACCTGATCGGTGGAACGGGCAAAGGCGATCGCATTGGCAGTAGTTGAGGCGACGATTGCGCTTGGAGTGGGGATGGTTGCGATGAATGGACCCGTGCCGGTGGGGACGGTGAGGGTTGTCTCATTGCCGCCGCCGAGCGTGGCGCGGAGCGCGGAGACTTTGTTGGCGTATCCGAGGTATGCGTAGGAGGGAGTTGCGATGGCCTGCGCGGTGAGATAGGTGCGGACGTAGGCTGCGTGGTAGGCCTCAACGGCCATGATTCCGGCGGCTGCGGCGAGGTATCCTGCGGTGATGCCGGCAGTGCTGATGAGGGGGGCTGCTCCGGCATAGGCGGTGACGCCTACGTCTTCAAAGATGAATGCGCCTACGATGAAAGCGTCGAAGCCGCCGGTGCCTCCGACAAAGGGGTTGAAGGTGGAACCAATACCTGCGGCGGAGGCGAGAGCGTTGAAGGAGTTGGTGAGGTCGATGGCGGGGCGAGATACGGGTGTGGCTCCGGCAGCGGTGATGGCGGAGCGGAGGAAGCGGACGTGCTGCTGCTCGTCGTAGGCGATCTCGTTGAGGATGTTCTGCTGGGTGGAGGTGAGGCCGGTGACCTGGGCTCCGCCGGTGACTGCGCCGGGGCTGGCGCCTGCGTCGGCTGAGGAGAGGCCGTTGCCGGTTGCGGCGCGGAGATAGAACTCGGCTTCGAGGTATTCGAGGTTGAGAGCGAAGTTGAGGATGTCGGCGTCGGTGACGCCGGTGACTGGAGTGGGAGTGATCTGTTGGTTGTTGGTGCTGCCGCAGCCCGCGAGAGCGGTGGCTGCGCCTGCTGCGCCAATGCCGGCCAGAAAATTGCGCCGATTGACGGTCTTTCGCGAGAGTTCGCTCAGTTTTTCCAAGGTAGTTTCCTCTTCTTCCCGTACAGATGTGACGAGCTGTACAACATGACCTACGATGCGGTTCCAGCCCTGGATTGGAAGAGAAAGAAGTTTGACTTGATGCGAGCAATAAATCGTTTGAGATTGTGCGCAAGGCGCACAAGTTTCAGCGGAGGGGAAGGCAACTAGTCATGCGGGGTTTTGAGATGCGGCGGAGGGCGAGAATTGAGACGGAGAGAAGTCCGTCAGCTATTTATAGAGTGGATTTTGTCGAGCAGATTTTTATACGACTATTTGATGTCGGCCATCGCCTGCTCGGTGGCGAAGGGCTGCGCGTTGGCGCTTTCGGCGATCATGCGGACGCCGTGGAACGGCTTGCGCAGCTCGGGGTAGGCGGCGAGGAGCGCGCGTGTGGCATCGGCGTTGCGTTTGGTTGCGGTGGCGGTGTCGGGGAGGGGATCGGCGTGGAGATGGACGGCGATGTCGAGGGTGGGGTGGCCTAGCGAGTCGTCGACGCCGAGGCCGGTGAAGCGATACTCATCGCCGTTGGCGGCTTTGACGACGAGAGGCGTGTCGACACCGATGCCTTCGGAGAGCGCGGGCGGCGCGGCGGCGGAGGTCTCGGTGTGCAGCTTGTCGAGATGCGTGCTGAGGACGAAGTCGGCGGGGCGGAGGAGGCTTCCCGCTTCCTGGTAGTAGAGCCACGCATTCCAAGGCTGCTTGTCTTTGGCGAACTGGCGGGCCTGGGTCCAGTACCAGAGACCGTCGTGTCCAGCAGCGGTGAGGGCCCCGGGATAGAAGCCGGCGAGGAGCCACTTGCCTTGCGCGCCGGCAGGTTCCTGGCGGAGGAGCAGGGAGAGACGCCACGGCTGCGTGGCGGGCGGAGCGCCGGGGAGGGTGACGATGGCGAAGCCGTACTTGCCCGGAGGCAGCGCGGGGATGACGAAGTCCGCTTCCATGGTGGAGCGGTTGAGGGAGCAGAAGAACTGCGCGTCGGGGGCGGAGCCGTCGGCGTTGCGCTTGAGGCCGGTGGCGTCGAGGACGTAGAGCTGCTCGATAGTGGGCGTGCCCGCGAGCTTGGGTGCGGTGAGGGCGACGAGGTATTGCAGGGCGCCAAAGCTTTTTTGCACTTCGGCGACGGAGGAGGCGCGCAGGGCGGCGGCGTTGTTGGTCTGAATGCTGACGGCGAGGGTGCTGGCGGCATCGGCGAGCGCGTCGCGGTTCGGCTGGGAGAGGCCGGATTGCGTGGTGCAGGTCTCAGCGCGGGCGGAGATGGAGAGGAGCGCGGTGGCCGCGATCGCGGCGAGGAGGAGTGCGCGAGATTGGGTGAAGCGGCGCGGGGTTCGGGGAGTTTGCTGAGTCGGCATGCGGTTCCTTGTTTGCACCGGCTCCAGTTTAGTGCAAGAGACTGGGGAATGCAGCGAGGTTTGCATTGCGATACTTTGTAGAGAGACGCGATGGGGCATAACTTTCGGCCCCTGCGAGGCGTCTACCCAACAGGAAGTCAATGGAATTGGAATCGTGAGCTATTTGTCGCCAATGCGGGATGTTGCGGTGTTTCTTCTGCTTGGAGGAGGGCTGGGGCTGGCGCAGTCGGGGTTGCCGGCGACGCCGCCGACGACTACTGCGCAGGTGGCGTCTGTTTCCGCGGCGGCGACGCCGGGGAGGACGGAGAGTGGCCCGCACCGGGCTGAGGTGGTTTATTCGAGCAAGGTATTGCAGGTGACGGCGGATGACTCCAGCTTGAACCAGATTCTGCGGGAGATTGCGCGACAGACCGGGATGAAAATTACCGGAGGGGTTGCGGACGAGCGTGTCTACGGGAAGTATGGGCCGGCGTCGCCGGGCAAGGTGCTGGCGAGCCTGCTGGAAGGGACGGGAAGCAATATGGTGCTGCGGGAGACAGCGATGGATGCGCCGACGGAGCTGATTTTGTCCACGCGGAACGGCGGGTCTACGCCTCCGAACCCGAACGCGCCTGGATATGACGACGATCTGCGGGCGGACGAGTCACAGGGGCCGCGGCAGGCTGCACCGGCAGGCCTGCCGGATGTGGTATCCCCTGTGACGCTGGTGCCTGCCAGGCCACCAGCTACACCGGGTAACAATGCGGGCGCGCGCGGTGCTTCGGCGTCGCCGAATGGGCCGACGGACACTTCGCCGAATGGCGTGAAGACGCCACAGCAGATATATCAGGAATTGCAGCAGTTGCGGCAACAACAGCAGGTACCGCATTAAATAAGCGTTACGCCGTTGGCAGGACGCACATCGTTTTCCGGCTTCTCGCCATCTGATTTAAAAACACACTCATTTATGAGCAGTCGAAAGTTGTTCCGCACTCGAGACGGAACGAGAGGGAGACTTTTTCTCCGGTTGGCTGTTTACTCCAATGGCTTTTGAAGGGTCCATGACAAAGACGATACGACAGAACGCGAAGAACGTAGGGATCTGGGTGACTGTGCTGGTGTGCCTGGCGTTCGGCAATGCGATATGCCATGCGTCGGTGGCGCTGCTGATGGAAGAGCCTTATGGGCATTTTGGGGCTTTCAACCCGACGGGGCATGCGGCGGTTTATTTGAGTCATGTATGCGCGGAGTCGCCGACCGAGTTGCGGCTGTGCCAGCCAGGCGAGCGAGGCGTGGTGATCAGCAGATACCACAAAATCGCCGGGTATGACTGGATCGCGATTCCGCTGGTCCCTTATCTGTATGCGGTGGATGATGTGGCAGACGTGCCGATGACTGTAGACAAGGATCAGGTGGCTGCGCTGCGGGATGCGTATCGCCGGAAGCATCTGCTGTTATTGGCGCCGGATGATCGGAAGGGCGGGACTCCAGACGGCGAGTGGACGCAGTTGGTGGGGTCTTCGTACGACCGGAAGATTCACGGATTTGAGGTAAGGAGCACGGAGGAAGAGGATGCGCGGTTCATTGCGATCTACAATGACAAGCGAAATCGGGGACACTTCAACCTGCTGTTCCACAACTGTGCGGATTTTTCGCGGGTGGTGCTGGATACTTATCTGCCGCATGCGATTCACCGCAACTTTATCGCGGACGTTGGGCTGATGACGCCGAAGCAGGTGGCGCGGTCGCTAGTGAAGTATGGCAAGGCGCATCCGGAGGTGGAGATGTCCGCGTTTGTGATTCCGCAGGTGCCGGGTAGCGTGGCGCGGAGTCACGGAGTGGACGGCGTGGCGGAGTCGCTGGTGAAGAGCAAGAAATATCTGCTGCCGCTGGCGGTGTTGACACCGGAGTTTACGGGCGGAGTGGTGGTGGCGTATCTGGCGGATGGCAGGATGAAGCTGCCGAAGAACGCGATGATCTTCAACATGGACGACGCGGTGGTGGAGGAAGGGGACAGGAGACCGGTGCAGGGCGGGACTTTTGCGGGCGACCGGACACCTGGGACTTCGGTGGAGCCTTCGGGTGGAGCTTCGGTTGCGGGGGCTCCTGTTAGCGGTGCGCCGGTTGAGGCGGCTCCGGCAACGACTGCTGAGCCTGCTCCAGCTACAACTGCTGAGCCGGTTGTTGCGGCTCCGGCGATGGCGGCTCCTTCGTTTCGGTAGAAGTTAGGCATCGCGCAGAGCATAGGCTACGAGGGTTTCGCCGTGGAGCGCGTGTGCGGCGTTAAAGGCTTCGTTGCTGGCGGCTTCCTGCGCGGGGATGGCGGGGTCGAGTTCGGCGGCGGCTATTTCTTCTGTGGTGGCGTGGATGAAGCAGAGCTCGCAGGTGGCGAGGTTGTTTTCTTCCGTGCGCGCGGGTGCACCAAAGGTGCGGCAGAGGATGGGCCGGTGTTCGTAGAGGTCGCAGGTGCCGTGGTCGAGGTCGAGCGCGGGGCAGGGCTCGTCGTTGGCAAACTCTTCGAAGAGGGTGGAGGCCTCATAGTCTGGGGCGAGAGTTCCGGTGGTGCGGTCGCCGGGGAAGAAGGGGTCGAGGCGGGCGAGGGAGGCGGCGGTGCGTTCTTGTATACGGAGTGCGCGTGCGGGGTCGGCTTGGGTGAGGAGCGCCAGGCCTTCGCGGAGGCGGGCTGCGTCCTGATGCGCGACGGGGAAGACTCCGATGCAGCACTGGGAGCAGCCGGGGCGGCAGACGAGATGGTGTGCGCCGCGACGGTAGGCGTCGGATACGGCGGCGTCGACGATCTGGATGAGTGCGGACATTAAGTTCTATTCAGGTTACACACTCAGTTTGGAGTGAAGTAGCCTTCGCGGGCCTGGACGAGTTGTTGCTTGTCCTTTGTTGTCAGGTCGATTTTGTGGTATTTGCCTGGTTTGGAATTGGGCGGGCGGTAGCCGAGCTGATATTGCAGGCGCATGTCGTCGGCAATGGCGGCGTAGATCTTTTCGAGGGACATGGTGGGGCCGACGGTGAAGACGCGGCCTCCGGTGGCTTTGGAGAGGTCGTTGAGGATGTCGGGACGGCCTCCTCCGCGACTGTAGAAGACAGAGTAGATCATGATGTCGGCGCGCTGGGCTTCGGCGATGGCTTTCTTCTCGCTGAGCTTGCTGCCGTTGTCTTCGCCGTCGGTGAGGATGACCATGGCGCGGCGGCCGAGCTGTTTAGAGAGCTCGATGTGGGAGACGGAGGCGATGGCGTCGTAGAGCAGCGTGCCGCCGGGGCCGCCGGGGCCGGTGATGTCGTCGTGGGACTGGGTGAGGTAGGCGAGTGCGTGTTCGAGGGTGGTGACGGAGCTGGTGAGCTTTGCGAGCTGTAGCATGGTGCTGTCGAACTGGACGAGGACGGCGCGGTCTTCCGGTTTGGTCATCATGGAGCGGAAGAAGACGCGGCCGGCGGCGATCTCGGCGGGGATGTAGTTGCGCTGGGAGCCGCTGGTGTCGACCATGAGGGCGAGGGTGAGCGGGAGGTCGGAGCCCTGGGAGAAGTAGGTGATGGGCTGCGGCTTGTTGTCCTGCTTGAGGAGAAAGCTGTCGCGGGTGAGGTTGGGGATGGGCTGGCCGGCGGGGTCACGGACGATGGCGGAGACGGCTACCAGGCGGGCTTCTACTTTTAGTGTGGTGGTGGGTTGGGCTGGAGGATCCTGGGCGAAGATGGGTGCAGCCGTGGCAAGAAGGCCTAGCAATGTCCTCGAGATGGCCACAAGCACTTTCACGATGCGAGTCTCCCACGCTGCCGCTTGCTCATCAGAGGATACGAAGATCTACTGTGCCGTAGCGCGTTCCTTGATAGTTAGACTGATCCTAAGCCTCCATGGCTTCACTTTAGCATTTGGAGTTGACGAGATGGTTCTGTGGCGTCCATCCCACATCTCAAGGGCGAGATGTGGGGCACCCGTTACTTTTTGCCGGTTGCGTAATCGGGCACGGAAAGTACCAGGTGGCGAAGGACGAACTCGCGAAACAGGTTGCCTATGACGTTTCCGGCCGTGGTAATGCCGAGGGTTTCGAAGGTGAGCCCAATCCCACGGCTCGATTCCGGGTGATACGCGTTGGCGACGCCGCCGGCAATAAGGCTTCCGAGGATGTGAGAGTAGTTGGGCTGGGGTTTGCCGTCGTCGCCGCGAGTGACAACGGTGGAAACTGCTGCGTGCCAGGCGCGCGAAGGAATGCCACCTGAACCCTGATAGAAGTATCGCGGGTCCTGGTGGAAGAGGGTGGGAAGGATGGCGCTGCCGAAGAGGCGGCTGGTGAAGGAGTCCGCCAGGGCCGCTCCGTAGCGATTGCCGTAACCCTGGATGCCCGGCCCATACCCGGGATAGGTGTTGTTGTACTGCTCGGCTCCGGCGACGCCGGCGACGACGAGAAACTGGAATGGATCCGCCAAGGCGTGAAACGCGAGCTTGTACTTCTGCCTGGCCGGCATGGGGGCGGCGTCCCAGATATAGCTGGTATAGAAGTTCTGAAAGACTCCGAGGACTCGCTGTTGTTCCTGCTCATGCACCTGCTCCACGGCAACCTCGCCGGGCGATGCGACGACATTCACCGACATGCTGGTCGTGATCTTCATGGCGATCTTCGGCGCCTGGAGGGTTTCGCCGGGCTTCAGGACAAATTCGCCGGTGGTGAAGGTGGCCAGGCCGGGCGCCTCGACGATCAAACGATATGGCCCGGATGGGACCGCGGTGAAGACGAAGGCGCCATCGGCGGCCGCGGTGATGGTCCTGTCGCCGAGCTTGCCGGGAGCAGCGAGAACGACGGTTGCCTGGGGGACGGGGCTGCCTTGAATGTCTTCGACGATTCCGCTGACCTGGGCGGTGCCTTGGGGGCCGTTGGATGGTGTGGATGGTGTGGATGGCAATGCGGTCTGCAGGAGCGCGCTGGGGGCGTCGGGTAGTTCATTCAGGGCCGCGAGATCCTGGCAGGGGGAGGGACAGGAGCAGAGGATTGCCAGCAGGGCTGCCGCTGTTCTACATGCAGGACTGGTCATGGTTTCGCGCTCTCCCGGTGGTATGCAGTGAGATGCAATCCAGGCGAGGCAGGGCGGGGAATGGCGGGGAAGAGTTCAGATGGACTTGGTGTAGTTGGGGAGCTGTGTCTAGGAACGCGGCCATGTCCGCTCGGCATAGATATCTTCGCGAGTCAGGGGCTTCCCGATGTCACCCAAAGGGCCGCGCTCCATAAGCTTCAGAAGATCTGAGTTGTCGCGTTTTCGAGTCGACGCGGTGCTGGCGACGTTTGCCACATATTCTGAGACGAGCTTATCCAGGCTGGTCTGGCGGCGTTCGGCTTCGAGTCTGGCTGCTTCGAGGATTTCGGGATCGACTGCGATGGTTAAGGTGGCCATAATGCCTCCACAGGTCAACTTTAGCACTTAGGTCGTCTGGCTGGTGAAGTGATGCAACGGATTCCGGGTCATTCAGTGTTTTCGGATTTTGATAAGGTTTCGTCCGTACTCCACGCCTGGATCTTCAATCTAACTGGATATTTGCCCAAGGCTCCGATGAACTCAGGCTGCAACTGAAGCTGAAGGATCACGCCATCGTCCCAACCCACATTTTGATTGATAGACAATGTTATCTCCCCGCCTTCGGCAATTAATCCTTTAAGAAATTCGTTGTGACTCTCAAGGAATGTGAGAAGGTCTTCCAAGGCGAGCCCGAATTCTTCGTTCGTTAAGCCACTCCGAAACTTTGAGGCCCACCAGGTGGATTTCCGGATGATCGGCCCAATCACCTTGCCAGAGTTCAATCCTATCCACGGTGTCATTCCGAGCGCTTCGGTAATGGTGCCTGCATCGCAGGTATGGTGCAAGTCGATATCGATCCAAAAGTAATCGATTTGATGTTTGTCGGGCGCGGCACTCATAACTTGCCGAGGACGCGGGTGAAGATGGAGTCTACGTTGGCCAACTGGCGGGTGTAGTCGAAGGCGTGGGCCAGTTTTTCCGGGGAGAGGCGGGTGGTGATCTCGGGGACTTTGGCGATCTCGTCGCGGAAGGTGAGTTCTTCTTTCCAAGAGCGCATGGCGTGGGTCTGGACGAGGCGGTAGGCGTCTTCGCGGGACATGCCGGACTCGGCGAGGTCGAGTAGGAGTTGGCCGGAGAAGATGAGGCCGCCGGTGGATTCGAGATTTTTTAACATGCGGGCGGGGTAGACGAGGAGTTTGTCGATGAGGCTGGTGGTTTTGGCGAGCAGGTAGTCGGCGAGGATGGTGGAGTCGGGGAGGATGACGCGCTCGGCGGAGGAGTGGGAGATGTCGCGCTCGTGCCAGAGGGCGATGTTCTCGAAGGCGGTCTGGGCGTTGGCGCGGACTACGCGGGCGAGGCCGGAGATCTGTTCGGAGGTGATGGGGTTGCGCTTGTGCGGCATGGCGGACGAGCCCTTCTGCTTTTCGGAGAAGAACTCTTCGGCCTCGCGGACTTCGGTGCGCTGGAGGTGGCGGACTTCGGTGGCGATCTTGTCTAACGTTGAGCAGAGGATGGCGAGGCTTGCGATGTAGGCGGCGTGGCGGTCGCGCTGGACGACCTGGGTTGCTACGGCCACGGGTTTGAGACCTAATTCGTTACAAATTGCTTCTTCGTGTTCGGGCTTGAGGTGGCCGAAGGTGCCGACTGCTCCGGAGAGCTTGCCTACGCGGAGGTCTTCGGCGGCGGCGTCGAAGCGGGTGAGATTGCGCTGGACCTCGGAGTACCAGAGGAGGAGTTTGAGGCCGAAGGTGGTGGGTTCGGCATGGACGCCGTGGGTGCGGCCGATGATGGGGGTGTGCTTGAACTCGAGGGCGCGTTTTTTGAGGACAGCCGCGAGAGATTCGATGCCGGTGCGGATGATTGCGGAGGCTTCGCGGATCTGCAGGGATTGCGCGGTGTCGACTACGTCGGTGGAGGTGAGGCCGTAGTGGAGCCAGCGCGAGGCTTCCGGGTCGGCGATGTGCTCGGCGACGGTGGTGGTGAAGGCGATGACGTCGTGGCGGACTTCGGCTTCGATCTCGTCGATGCGGGCCACGGTGAAGTTGCCTTTGTCGCGGATGGCGTCGGCTGCGGACTGAGGGACGAGGCCGAAGCGGGCGAGGGCTTGCGAGGCGGCGGTTTCTACGGTGAGCCAGCAGCGGTATTTGTTTTCGTCGGACCAGATGCGGCCCATGGCGGGGCGGGTATATCTAGCGATCATATTTTTAGTTTACTTGGAGGGGATCGAGAGCAAAGGCAAAAGCGCCCTGACGCCGGGCGGGCGGCACTTCGTGCGGTTCTGGACGCTTCGCGTGTGAGGCAGATGCTAGACGCCGAAGAGGGCGGACATCTCTTCGTGGAGGAAGCCCTGGCCGGGTTTGTAAGGCTGGATCCACTTGCCGTCCAGGACGAACTGGGGGATGGCGCGCTTGCCGGTCTGAGCGATGACTTCGTTGGCGGCGCCGGGGATATTTTCGATGTCGATCTCTTTGAAGGGGATCGCGTGGGTGGTGAGGAAGCGCTTCGCTTCGCGGCAGTCGCGGCACCAGGAGGCGGAGTAGACGAGAAGTTCCATTGGTCTATCTTACGATGCATCCCGCACCCCGTTGAATCGTGGGCAAGAACTCAGGCAGACAACTCGACCATGTTCAGGAATTTTCGTGGAGTCTTGCGACTGTCGGCTTTCGCGGGCGCAGCATCGGCTCGCGCGGTTGCCTGGAGGAACTCGTCAGCTGGCATGGGTCTGCCCAGAAGAAATCCCTGGAGCGAATTGCAACCCAGGCGCGTGAGAAACTCCTGCTGCTCGACGGTTTCCACTCCCTCGGCGACGATCTTCAGGTTGAGCGTATGGCCCAGCGCCACAATCGCTGCAATGATGGCCGCGTCGTCGGTATCGTGCGCCAGATCGCGCACAAATCCGCGATCGATTTTTAATTCGCTGGCGGGTAGTCGCTTGAGATAGAGGAGGCTCGAATAGCCGGTGCCAAAATCGTCGATGGAGATGTGAACGCCCATGTCGCTGAGTTGCTGCAGGATCGCCATGCTGGCATCGGCGTCGCTCATCGCCGTCGATTCGGTGATTTCCAGCATCAGGTAGCGCGGTTCCAGCGCATACCGCTTCAAGGAGTCATGCACCAACTGGACGAGGTCGGGATGATTGAACTGCAATGCGGACAAGTTGACGGCGACGGTCCAGTCGGTATGGCCGGCGGCGCGCCATTCGCTCATCTGCCGGCAAGCTTCATCCAGCACCCACTTGCCGATGGGAAAGATCAAGCCTGTCTTTTCCGCCAGCGGAATGAATTCATCGGGCGGGACCAACCCGCGAACGGGGTGGTTCCAGCGCACCAGAGCTTCCGCGCCGATCATCCGTCCTCCAACAGCGTCGAACTTGGGCTGGTAGTGCAGGACAAACTCGTTGCGGTCCTGTGCGAGTCGCAGGTCGTGCGACAACTGAAGCTGTTTCTGGGCGTCTTCGTTCATTGACTCTTCAAAGAAACAATAGCCGTGGCGGCCCAGAGATTTGGCGTGGTACATCGCGGCATCGGCGTTCTTCAGCAGATTGTGCTGCTCACTTTCCATGCCAGTGTAGATTGCGATGCCGATGCTGGCGGATATGCGAAGCTCGTGACCTGCAATATGCGCGGGCTCCCGGATTGCGCTGACGAGTTTCTCGGCAAGATTGGCCGCATCCGCTGGGTCGGAGGTCTTGGCCAGCAGCACGAACTCATCTCCGCCGAGCCGGGCGAGTGTATCGCGAGACCGTATTGATGTCCGAATGCGCTGGGCCACCTCGATCAGCAGCATGTCTCCGGTGTGATGACCGAAGGCATCGTTAATTTGCTTGAAGCCGTCGAGATCCAGGAACAACACGGAGAAGCAGGTGTTCTCTCGCGCGGCATTTTGAATTTCCTGTTCGAGCCGGTCTTCCAGCAGGGCCCGGTTGGGCAGCTTGGTGAGGCTATCGTGCAGCGCCAGAAAGTGGAGCTCCTGGTTTGCGTCTTCGAGCGAAGATGCCAGGGTTGCGGTGCGCGATTCCATGCGCAGATCGAGCACTGAGGTGAGCAGGGCGATCGAAAGGACTGCCAGTGCAAAGACAATAATCAGGAGGGCAAACCATCCCGTGGTCATTCCCGCGTTGGCCATGTCGCAGGTGCTGTCGCTGGGGAATTGGGCCGCTGCCATCCCGGTGTAATGCATTCCGGCGATCGCGAAGCCCATCACCACAGCGGCAGCTGCGCGGAGGAGTTTGAGCCGGTTTGAACCCGTTCGCAGATGGAAGGCTATCCACAACGCGGCGCCTGAGGCCGCGACGGCAATCACGACAGACAGAGCAAAGAGGGAATGGTTGTACTGGATTCCTGGGGACATGCGCATGGCCGCCATGCCTGTGTAGTGCATGGAGCAGACTCCGGCGCCCATCAATAACGCGCCTATGATCAATCGCGGCCAGGTTAGATCCTTATGGCAGACCATCCACAGGGCGAAGGCCGAGGAGGCAATGGCAATCAGCAGGGAAAGGAATGTAATTCCGGGGTCGTATCCCATCGGAACGGGCAGGCGAAAGGCCAGCATGCCGAGGAAGTGCATCGACCAGATGCCAATGCCCATGGCTACTGAACCCCCCGCCAGCCACCATCGGGCGACTTGTCCCTGGGTGGCCGCGACGCGCCCCGCCATATCCAATGCGGTGTAGGAGGCAAACATCGCCATGAGCAGCGACGCCACCACCAGCCAGGGGTCGTAAGTGCCGTGCAGCATCGTGGATCCGACCGATTGCGACATGGCATGGTGCATTGGAGCCATGAATTCCGTTGGCGCGCTGTTCATCGTGTGGCTTGCTCCCTATAACTGGGCTGCAAATATCGACTTTTTCCCAACAAACATGAAGAGTAGCAGCGCCGCACGGAGGTACCTATGCAACTTTGGCGACGCTTGTGCAACTTTTGTGCAGTTGCTGGCTGTGACGAGCGCCGCGCGAGACATGAGACTACGCATCTCATGGTCGAGATTGCTCAGTATTTTGGCCTATCCCGAGAACTTTCCGAATTTGTGAGGACGTTTGCGGGGATTGGGCGTTTCACCTCCACAGTGGGTCAATATAGAGACAGAAGCGGGGGGCTGCGAGAGGAGTCGCATTGAGGTGCTTCGGGGTGTGGGCTGGATGCTGCTTGGGGTGAGCGTGCCGGCTGCGTGGGCGCAGAGTTCGCCGCCGGGCGGCGGACCGCCGATGTAAGGGTTGGTTCAGGGCAGTCGTAGAACGACTCCGGCGCTGAGAGTCAGGAGATTTTCCGGAGCTGCCGGGCCACTGAATTGATCAGCGTGTGTCCGGAGGTATCCGATCTCGGGAAGACGGAGATCGAGATGCGGAAAGATGGTGTAATCCAGACCGCCAAGGACTCCGTATTCCAGTCTGCCTGAGGTGTGTGAATTGATGCCGGGGCCCGTATTCAGACTGAGACCGCCAAGACCCACCGAAGCCTGAATGTAGGGTCGAATGGGGAGCAGCGGCGGCTTTATGGTGAGGCGTGGACCGACGAGCACACTGTAGGAGCCAGCGCCATTGGCCTTTGCATAGCCTCCACGGAGATCAAATCCAACCCCGATGGGGCCGGCATGTAGAAAGTCGTCGTAGGCGCCTACAGAGAAGCCGTTATACCAGGCGGCGGATGCGCCAAAGAAGGATTCGGTGGGGATATGAGTGGCGCTGTATTCGCCGTAGACACCGAACTGTGCGATTGCGGAGTTGGCCGAGAATGCGAACACGATAGAAAGAACGATGGAAAGGCGGATGCTCTTCATGGGCCTGTCTTTATTGGCGTGGTATGGGTTCATTGGGACATCACGATGATACCAGCGAAGCCGATGCACAATGTCATTGCTCTTTATAGTTGCGCATGAGGCCGCCGTCGAGGACGTAGGTGGAGCCGGTAACGTAGGCGGCTTCTTCGGAGGCGAGGAAGGCGACGAGGCCAGCGACCTCTTCGGGCTTGCCGAGGCGGCCTAGCGGGATGTTGTTGAGGAGGGCGTCGAGCTCGGGTTTGTTGTCGAGGAGCTTGGTGTTGATGGGCGTGATGATGGCGCCGGGGGCGACGTTGTTGACGGTGATGCCGTGGGGGCCGAGTTCGACGGCGAGGTTGCGCATGAGCATGCGCAACGCTCCCTTGGAGGCGGCGTAGGTGCTGAAGTGGGGGAAGACCATGTCCTCGTGGACGGAGGAGATGTTGATGACGCGGCCGGGCTGCTTGGCGTCGAGGAGGCGCTTGACGAAGGCCTGGGTGAGGAAGAAGGCACCCTTGAGATTGACGTTGAGGACGGCGTCGTAATCACGCTCGGTGACTTCCCAGAAGTTGGCGCCGATTTCGATGCCGGCGTTGTTGACGAGGATGTCACAGCGGCCGAGCTGGGTGTAGGCCTGATCGACGAGATTTTGCGTATCCGTGAGCGAGGAGACGTCGGCCTGAACGAGGACGGCTTTGCCACCGGCTGAGGTGATCTTCTGCTCAGTTACCTGGGCCTGATCGAGGTGGTCGCGGTAGTCGATGACGCAGTCGGCGCCATCCTGCGCGAGGCGCTCGGCGATGGCCTGGCCGATGCCGGAGCCGGCTCCGGTGACGATGGCTACTTTTCCTTCGAGGCGTCCTGGCATTATCGGCTCGCTTTCTTTGTGCTCTTCTTCGCGGGAGATTTTCCAGCGCTTGATTTCTTTGGGGATTTTTTGGAGGTTCGCTTTTCTATTTTTTCGTGCAGGAGCTTCTTGGCGTGTTCGAGTGTTGTCTTTCTTTCGGCAGAGAGATTCTTGCCACCGCGGTTCTCGTAGAAGTTCAACATGCGCATGCCCTGGCCGGGGCCTTCGGGGGAGACGCTCTTTTTGGCGAGGCCTTCAGCGATCTGCTTCGCACCCTTTTTGAAGAGGCCGGGGCCGGGCTTGGTGGAGTCGGTGGTGACCTTGCCGGACCAGCGCCGTGACTGGGGAGTAGTGGAGCGCTTGCCAGATTTGGTGGGGTAGGTTTTCTTTGCGGACTTCTTCGCTGCTTTCTTCGTTGCCATGCCTGCCTCCGTTACGTACTGTGATGCGGATTGGAGGCTGCGGAGTTTGGTTAGCGGCGGGCGCGGAAGAAGTTGGTGAGGAGCGCGCCGCACTCTTCGACGAGGAGGCCGGAGGAGATTTCGACTTTGTGGTTGAGCTGCGGGTGATTCATGACGGCGAGGACGGAGCCGCAGGCCCCGGCTTTGGGATCGGGCGCTGCGTAGACGAGGCGGGCGATGCGCGCGTGGAGGATGGCTCCGGCGCACATGGCGCAGGGTTCGAGCGTGGTGTAAAGGGTGCAGCCTTCGGCGAGGCGATAGTTTTCGAGAGTGCGGCCGGCGTGGCGGAGGGCGACGATCTCGGCGTGGGCGGTAGGGTCGTGGTCGCGGAGGACGCGGTTCTGGCCGCGCGCGATGATGGCGCCCTCGTGGACGATGATGGCCCCGATGGGGACTTCGCCGGCGAGTTCGGCGGCGCGGGCTTCTTCGATGGCGGTGTGGAGGAGGTCGAGGTCGTCGTTCATCTAGAAATCCTGGTTGCGGACTTGAGGTGTTGCTTCGGGGCCGAAGAAGCGGGTAATCTGCTCGGATAGTTTTTCAAGCGAGGGGCGACGAAGAGCCAGTTCTGCTTCGTCGTCAATGAAGTTTCTGCGCCATATAGCTTCAAGTATCGGGAGTAGCTTGCTGATCGTGATTTCGTTGGTCTGTAGGTGGGCAATTGCGGTGTGAAGTGCTTCAGCTTCTGTATCGTACTCATCGGCGGGAGCGCCGTGAATTTCGATAAGGCCTTCAACGTCAGCATCGCGGACTATCTCGCGAATCGATTCGAGGTCGGGTGGTGGTGGCCAATGTGCGCTCATGCGGGTTCCTGCTGGCTGAGACAGTGGAGCGTGCCGAGGCCCCAGACGAGGTCGACGGCGTGGATGCCGACGATCTCGCGGGTGGGGAAGCAGGCGGCGATGGTGTTGAGGGCGATGCGGTCTTGGGCGTCGTTGAAGGTAGGGACCAGGACGAGGCCATTGGCGATGTAGAAGTTGGCGTAGCTGGCGGGGAGGCGCTGGCCTTCAAAGAGGACGGGCGCGGGCATGGGGAGCTCGCGGATCTCGAAGGGCTTGTTTTTGTGCTTGCCGTGGGTGTTGCGGAAGCTGCGGAGGCGGTCCAGGTTTTCGGCGAGTGGGAGGTGATTTTCGTCGGCGGTGTTGGGCTCGACGGTGGTGAGGATGGTGTTTTCGGCGACGAAGCGGGTGACGTCGTCGATGTGGCCGTGGGTGTCGTCGCCGGCGCAGCCGCGATGGAGCCAGAGGGTCTGGTCGATGCCGAGGTAGTCGTGGAAGGCTTGTTCGAGGATGGCGCGCGTCTGCGATTCATCGCCGAGGTCGGGGTTGCGCTGTTGGATCTCGGAGAGGAGGCACTCTTCGGTGGTGAGGAGGACGCCGGCGCCGTTGGTGTCGATGGAGCCGCCTTCGAGGACGAGGCGGTGTGGTTTGGCGTCGGTGAGTGCGACTTCGGGTTTGATCTCGGGGAGGTTGTATAGGCTGGCGACGTGGTGGGGAATCTGGTCGTCGCGGCGCCAGTTGTCGTACTTGGCCCAGGCGTTGAACTTCCAGTTGGTGACGGCGAGGTTTTCTTCGTCATCGGCGGTGGCGTTGATTTTTTTTACGAAGATGGGGCCGGAGTCGCGGAGCCAGACGCGGTCGGTGGGCCACTGGTGGAAGTGGACGCGGGCGAGGTTCGCTCCGCCACGCTTCAAAATGGAAGTTGCCCGGCGTTCGGCGGGAAGGTCGTTGACCAGGATGTGTACGTCTTCGACGCGGGAGAGGTGGCGGACGATCTCGGCGTAGACCCACGGGATGGGCTGGAATTTGTTGGGCCAGTCTTCCGGGTTGTGCGGCCAGGCGATCCAGGTGGCGGCGTGCGGGGCCCATTCGGCGGGCATGCGATATCGGGGGGCGGTCGTCTGCGAAGTGTGGCTCACCATGCCATTTTACCGGTGACCGATCATGGGTTCGCTGGCGCAGCCGGCGCGGGTTTTATGTAGGGTTCGAGGATGGGGATCCAGCGGCGGACCAGGGCTTGCAGGGCGGGGATGTCGGGTGGGGCGTTGCGGAGGAGTTCGAGGGTGCGGGTGGGTGGCTCGCGCATGGGGACGAGCTGGGCGGCTTCGAGGATGTTGGCTTCGATCTCGGCCTGCTTGAGTCCCTGCTGCCAGTCGGGATTCGGCTGGGCGAGCCAGGCTTTGCCTCCGTTGACGGCGCGCTGGACCCAGTGCTCGCGGTCGGGATCTTCGAGGACGGTGTTTGCGGTGCGGTTGCGGTAGAAGCCCATGATGGCGGCGACGATGGATGGGTCGCGGACGGTGCCATCGGGATAGAAGACGCCGTGGACGTCGCCCCACTCGTGGGTGATGGTGAGCTCCCAGAGGTACCAGCCCATGTGTGCGCGGTTGAACTCTTCGAGGGCCATGTCGTAGGGGTTGGCGCGTCCGATGCAGGCGATCTCGGAGTTGAAGACGGGCTTGTGGACGGAGGCGGCGAAGGCCTGGGCCTCGGCGATGTTGGCGCGGATCTCGGCGCGGGTGGAGCTGTAGTCGTGGAAGGAGAGGACATCAACGGCGGGGGCGGTCTCCTTCATGCAGGCAACGTGGATGCAGCCAATGGTGATGGGGATATGGGTGCCGGTGGCGCGGAGGAGGTTTGCGGTGTTGCTCGCGATGACGAGGGCGCGGGCGCGTGCGTCGGGGCCGTTGCGCGCGGCACCGTCGGGCTCATTGGCGGCGTCCCAGAACTGGAGGGCGGGCTCTTTTGCGGTGAGCTTGACGATGCCTTCGAGCCAGGTCTTGAGTTCGGGTGGCAGATCGGTGCTGGGGGCGATGGGGCGGGGCTGGTCGATGAGGCCCAGCATGACGCCGATGTTGTGTCGCTGACAGACGTGGAGGAAGTCGAGGAGATTGCGGTTGGAGAGTTCGGGGTCGGCCTTCCAGGCGCTGTAGGCAACGAAGACGCGGACCTGGTTGAGATTGAGGCGCTGGGCGAGGGTGAGGTCGTGCTCGACCTGGGCGGCGTCGTATTTGAGCCAGAGGCCGGAGTGGCCGCGCGGGCCGATGGAGGTATCGAGCGAGGTGGTGTAGTTGAAGCCGCGGACGTTGGTGAGGTCGGGGGAGGGTTTCTGGGCCTGAACAGGAAGGGCGATGGCGGCGAGGGCAAGCAGCAAACCAATTTTCATATTGGCTACCGATGGTACGCAGAGGAAGGAGTATTCGTCCAGATGCGTCGCCAGATCAGTCGATGAAGCGGCTGGTGATGCTGGTGTAGGCATCGACGCGGCGGTCGCGGAGGAAGGGCCAGTGCTGGCGCGTGGTTTCGATGAGGGTGGGATCGAGCTCGGCGGTTAGGATTTCCTCTTTGTCATGGGAGGCCTGGGCGAGGATGCGGCCAAAGGGGTCGGCGATGAAGCTGCCGCCCCAGAATTCGAGTCCGGAGGCGGGCGTGTGGTCGCCGGGGCCTTCGATGTTCAGGGATTTGTGGACGACGTCGCCATGCTCATGGCCGACGCGATTGACGGCGCACACGAAGATGCCGTTCGAGATGGCGTGGGCGCGCTGCATGGTCTGCCAGGCGTCGTATTGGGCGGTCCCGTACTCGGCTTTTTCGCTGGGATGCCAGCCGATGGCGGTGGGGTAGAAGAGGGTTTGCGCGCCCATGAGGGCGGTGAGGCGGGCGGCTTCGGGGTACCACTGGTCCCAGCAGATGAGGGTGCCGACGGGGCCGTTGGAGGTGGGGATGGCGCGGAAGCCGAGGTCGCCGGGGGTGAAGTAGAACTTCTCGTAGTAGAGGGGGTCGTCGGGGATGTGCATCTTGCGGTAGATGCCGGCGATGTTGTCGGGCGCGGTGGCTTCGTGGTCGAGAATGGCTGTGGTGTTGTGATAGAGGCCGGGGGCGCGGCGCTCGAAGAGGCTGGCGATGAGGGTGATTTTTTCTTCGCGGACGATGGCGGCGAGGCGCTCGGTGGACGGGCCGGGGATGGGTTCGGCGAGGGCGAAGAGGGCGTGGTCTTCGCGCTGGCAGAAGTACTGGGCGCGGAAAAGTTCGGGCAGGCAAATGAGCTGGGCGCCGTCGCGGGCGGCTTCGCGGACGAGGTCGGCGGCGTGGTCGAGGTTCTGCGCGGTGGAGGGGGCGCAGGACATCTGGATGAGGGCTACGCGGGTTGGACTACTTGAGGTCATCTGTCGTCTCAACTCCCCGGGCAGAATGACCTCAGGGGCTAAAGCCCGATTCTTTGGCGGGCATTGGATGGCACGGCTGAAGCCGTGCCCTTAACAAAACATTCTACGTCTTAGAGCTAAAAGCATCGTTACGCAAAAGGGCGCTGACAGTTGTCAGCGCCTCTTTGTTTCCTCAGGTTCGGACTACTTGTCGTCGAAGAGGAGGATTGCGCCGGCGATGGTGGTGGTCCAGCGGCCGTTTTTGTCGCCTACGGCGGACTGGGTGACGTTGGCGGTGCGGACGATCTTGTTGGAGATGCGGTAGATCTCTTTCTTCTCGTCCCAGCTTTTGTCGGGGTCGAAGTCGAGGTCGAGGGTGGTGGCGAGCATCTCGGCTGCGAGCTCTTCGGCGTAGTCGCCGGCCTGGTCTTCGGTTTCGCCGAAGCTGTGGTGCTCGGAGAGGTAGCCGTAGGTGGCGCGGTCGGTGGGGATGGCTACGCCGATGGAGGAGACGACGAGGCGGTGGGCTTCGCGGGTGGAGTTTTCGGCGATGACGGCGAAGACGACTTCGCCGGGGTGGAGATACTTGAGGCCTTCCTTGCGGGGGATGAGCTTGCAATGGGGCGGGAAGATGGACGAGACGCGGACGAGGTTCTGGGCGGCGATGCCTGCATCGCGGAGAGCCAGCTCGAAGGAGGTGAGACGTTCTTTATGTTTGCCTACGCCTTTGGTGAAAAATAGGCGCGTGGGGACCATGTTCTTGCCCAATTCGAAGACCCTCCGGGGGGATTGCAGGATGCGGCGAGGCGCGGGGTGGATTGCGGCCGCTGATCGCGTAGAACTTGTCAAAGTTATCACAAGGAAGGCGGTGGATGTGTTAACAGAGTTGTGCTGGCGGGGGTGGAGAACCCACATCTCAGAATCGAGATGTGGGGCACCCGACTCTTTGGCTGGGAGAAAGGTGTAAAGGCGGCATTAAGTTGGCGCAGGCGGGTATGCAATCCCGGCGAAATCTCTGTTACTTTTGAGATACGCGCGACTGTTCCTTTTGGGCTCGCAAGACCTGCCTGCCGGAGATACGGCGAAGGGTTAGGTTCAGGCGCTGCGTCAATCCAACCTACTTTGCAAGGAGCCTCATGTCGAACGAATATCGCGAATTCCTGGAACTTCCGTATGGCGAACTGGAAGACCTCAACCTGATGGCGAAAGAGCAGCGCAAGAAGCGCGTGCCCGCCGATATCATCCAGGAAGAGCGGTTGAAGTACCTGACGGACGAGTCGCGGATCAAGGCCGTCATCGTGGTGTTCAGCGACCTGGAAGGCCGCCTGCACATGCTGGACTACGACAAGAAGTTTTTTGTGAAGAGCTGGGACAACCTGACGTTCGATGGATCGTCGATCCGCGGGTTTACGGCGCAGCGGGAGAGCGATCTGCGGCTGGGGATCGACTGGGCGGCGTTCTACTGGACGCCTGCGGACATCTTCGGCGCGGGCAAGGTGCTGGTGTTCGGCGAGGTGATCGACAAGAACGGCGGGACGTATTCCGGGGACCTGCGTGGCGTGTTGAAGAAGTTTTCGCAGGAGATGTTCGACAAGAACGGGTACACGCTGAATGCGGCGAACGAGATTGAAGGCTTCCTGTTCGAGGGCATCGACGCGGAGCGGACGTTCCATGAGACGGGCAGCTTCGAGTATGTGAACAAGGGCGGGTATTATCACTCGCTGCCGGGCGATCCGCTGCGCGAGTTTATCGACACGACGGCGGAGATTCAGCGGGCGATGGGATTTGAGAACGAGAAGGACCATCCCGAGGTTGCGCCTTCGCAGTTCGAGATCAACTACAGCTACGGCGAAGTGGTTGCGGCGGCGGATCAGATCCAGCTCTACAAGCTGATCTGCCGGACGGTGGCGACGCAGATGGGGATGACGGCGAGCTTTCTGCCGAAGCCGGTTGTGGGCGTGAACGGAAGCGGCATGCACACGAACGTGTCGGTCACGAAGGGCGGGAAGAATCTTTTCTGGGACCCGAAGGGCGAGGAGAAGGTTTCGAAGATGGCGTGGCAGTTTGTGGATCGGATTCTGACGCATGGCGACGAGCTTTGCCTGCTGCTGAATGCGAGCGTGAATGCGTATCGGCGGCTCGATCCGCACTTTGAGGCTCCGAACCAGATCAAGGCGTCGGCGGTGGACCGCGGATCGATGATCCGGATTCCGATCGGGAATGAGAAGTCGTCGAGGGTTGAGGTGCGGTCGGTGGGGCCGGATGCGAATCCGTACATCGTGCTGTACTCGATCTTCCGGACCGGACTGCAGGGCGAGACGTCGAAGATGAAGAATCTGCGGCAGGCGAACCGGTATCTCTCGGATAACGTCTACTCGGCGCTGGAGAAGTACAGGGACGGGGCGTGGACGACGACGCTGCTGGGCGAGGATGTGAAGGCGCGCTATGGCGACTTGAAGCAGGCTTCGGCGGACCGCTGTGCGCGGCTGCTGGGGACCGTGGTGAAGGCGCCGGAGATCCAGTTCCATCACGATGTTTATAACCAGCTGCTTTGGAACCAGTTCTAAGGCGAGCCGATTGCGGGACGATTGTGGAGATGGCCGGCGGTTGCCGGCCATTTTCCGTTTGCGGGGTGTCTTGCGGTGGGATAGGGTGGTTTGCATGGTTCGCATGGTTCGGCGGCAGAGCGTTTTGCGGGCAGTTGTGGCAGCACTGGTGTGCGCGGTGGCGGCGCTTGCCGGATGTGGCGGGATGCCGGCTCCGGCGCCAGTTGTGAGTGCCCCGGCGGACACGAATCTGAATGGGAACTGGCTGCTGGTGGGAACGCTGCCGTTTGCGTCAGTGACGGGGACTCCGCAGAACAATAACTTCGGCGTTGCGGGCACGTTCGCCGTCTCGGGGGCGAATGTTGTGGGGGCACTGACGGTGAATATTCCGTGTCCTGGAGGAGGCATATCCGGGCCCGCAATTCTTTTATCCGGAGTGATTGCGAGCGATGGCTCGTTCAGTCTTCAGCCGCTTCCATCGGCGGTGCCGGCCACTGCAACGGTGACGGGAAGCGTGCCGGCAAGTGGCGCCAATACGTGGAGCGGGCATCTGACGATGACGACCGGCTATTCCTGCAGCCTTACCCAGTCGATCGACTTTACGGCGGTGAGGATCGCCAATGTGACGGGGACCTACACCGGGATGACGACGATGGGCGCGAATACGTTGAATGCGCTGAGTATGCCGGTGACGTTGACTCTCTCTTTGCAGCAAGGGGGCGGTACGAACGGAGCGGAGGCGCTGACCGGCACAATCAGCCTTCTGGGGAATCCCTGTCTCACCAGTGGGACTGTCCAGTTTGGGAGCGGCGTTCTGGGGGCAGTGGTGTCGGTTTCGGCGACGATGAACGATGGTTCGAGCGCAATCCTGAGTGGGCAGATTCTCAACACCGGAGTGCTTTCGCTGAATATGTCGGGAGGGTTGTTTAGTGGGGGGACGTGCGGCACTTACCTGATGTCTCCGGTGACCGTGATCAAGCAGTAGCCGGTTAGCGCACAGTTCGTTGCCATGCGTCTGGCGTGGGTTGTAGACTTCGAAGGTTGACCTATCTCGGTTTATCTCTGGAGTAACCCACCTCATGCAGACCAGCTACAACGGCATTTCTGTCCCCGCGAATGGCAAAGCGATCGAGTATGCAAATGGGACGTACACGGTTCCGGATCACCCGATTATTCCTTTCATCGAAGGCGATGGGACGGGGCGGGATATCTGGAAGGCTTCGCAGCGGGTGTTCGATGCGGCGGTGGAGAAGGCTTACGGCGGGAAGCGCAAGGTGGAGTGGTTTGAAGTGTTGGCGGGAGAGAAGGCCTACCGGCAGACGAAGAACTGGCTGCCCGACGATACGGTGAAGGCGACGATGGATTTTCGCGTGTCGATCAAGGGACCTCTGACGACGCCGGTGGGCGGCGGGATCCGGTCGCTGAATGTGGCGCTGCGGCAGTTGATGGATCTGTATCAGTGCATTCGGCCGGTAAAGTATTACGCGGGCGTGCCGAGCCCGGTGAAGCATCCTGAGAAGCTGGACGTGGTGATCTTCCGGGAGAATACGGAGGACATTTATGCGGGGATCGAGTTTCGCGAGGGGACTCCGGAGGCGAAGAAGTTTATTGCGTTCGTGAACGACGAGATGCTGAAGGGGACGAAGAAGAGCGTTCGTCTGGACTCGGGCGTGGGAGTGAAGCCGATCTCGATTACGGGATCGAAGCGGCTGGTGCGGGCGGCGATCCAGTATGCGCTGGACAACGGACGCAAGACGGTGACGCTGGTACACAAGGGCAACATCCAGAAGTTTACCGAGGGCGCGTTCCGCGAGTGGGGCTATGAGGTGGCGTCGCAGGAGTTCCGCGAGCAGACGGTGACGGAGCGCGAGAGCTGGATACTGGGGAATGTGGAGGCGAATCCGAAGCTGACGGCGGAGGAGAATGCGGCGCTGATCGAGCCGGGGATCGAGTTTGCGGCGAAGGAGTTTGGCGAGTCGGTGGTGAAGGAAGTGAAGGATGTGCTGGCGTCGATCGGCGCATCGCATGGGGGAGGGAAGTGGAAGTCGAAGATCCTGGTGAACGACCGGATTGCGGACTCGATCTTTCAGCAGATCATTCTGCGGCCTGAAGACTACAGCGTGCTGGCGACGACGAATTTGAATGGCGATTATATTTCCGACGCTGCGGCGGCGCAGGTGGGCGGGCTGGGGATTGCGCCGGGCGGGAATGTTGGCGATGGGTTTGCCGTGTTCGAGGCGACGCATGGGACGGCGCCGAAGTATGCGGATAAGGATGTGATCAATCCGGGGTCGGTGATGCTGAGCGGCGTGATGCTGTTCGACTTTATCGGCTGGCCGGAAGCGGCGCGGCTGATCGAGAGCTCGCTGGAGAAGACGATTGCACAGAAGTTTGTGACGTATGACTTTGAGCGCGGCATGCAGGGCGCGACCAAGGCGAAGACGAGCGAGTTCGCGACGCGCATGATTGAGAATATGTAGAGGCTGGTGGGATCAGCTTCGCGGATGAAGGAACGGATTGACCAGCGGGACAGCAAAACGCTCGAAGTCGCGGGTGTTGCGGGTCGCAACGGTGAGTCCGTTTACCTTTGCGATGGCGGCGATCATGGCGTCCTCGATCAGGGCCTTGGATTGCCTTGCCATCATTCTTGCGGCTTCTCGCGCGGCAGGGCCATCGAGCGGAAGAATTACTGCATCGTTCAATAAAGCGTCGGCCCATATCTCAATCTCAGCCGCTTTGTGGGTATCCTGGCGGCGCGTGACCTCGGCACCTCCCTGAATCTCGTAGAGTGCAAGAGCAGGCAATGCGAACGCCAAGGGGGAATGGCTTCTGTACCAGGCCAGCACTGCTCCGTGGGGTTTTGCCCTGCGAAGTTCCGAAAGCACGTTGGTATCGAGTAGGAAGGTCAAAATTTAATGGGCTTTCGCATCTTCCATTGTCCCCGAGGCGGAATTTGAAGATCGAACTTGGGGCCGGACTGGAGGATCTCCAAGAGGCTAGGTTTTAACTGCCGATTGATTGTCCGCCACTGCTCGATGGGCACTAGTACAGCTTTTTCGACGCCGCGGCGCGTGATTGTCTGAGGTCCCGAGGTTTCTGTGGTCTCCAGAAGTTCACTGAACTTCGCTTTGGCATCCTGTACGGGCCAACTTCCCATTGCATTGCCTCCATCTTTGTTCTGACCAGACTGCTGACTAGTTTATCAGGCAAGTCGAAGTACCGTTCGATGTTCGCGCATTATGGGCTAAATCAAGGGGCGGGCAGGCTATGATCGAGAGAACGATTCTTGATATTTGGGAAGGGGATTTGAGCGAATGCGGAAGAAGGTAACGATTGTTGGCGCGGGGAATGTAGGGGCTACGGCGGCTCACTGGATTGCGGCGAAGGAACTGGCGGATGTCGTGCTGATCGATATTGCGGAGGGGATTCCGCAGGGCAAGGCTCTGGACCTGATGCAGGCGATGCCGATCGAGAAGCGCGACTGCACCGTGACCGGCACCAACGACTATGCGGACACGGCTGGGTCGGATGTGGTGGTGATTACCGCGGGGATTCCGCGCAAGCCGGGCATGAGCCGCGACGACTTGCTGAATACGAACTACAAGATCATGTCGGATGTAGTGTCGAAGGTGGTGGCGAACTCGCCGGACACGATCCTCATTGTGGTGTCGAACCCGCTGGATGCGATGGCGCAGGCGGCGTTCAAGCAGGCTGGGCTGCCGCGCGAGCGCGTACTCGGGATGGCCGGGATTCTGGATTCGGCGCGGTTCCGGACGTTCATTGCGATGGAGCTGAATGTGTCGGTCGAGAATGTAACTGCTTTCGTTTTGGGAGGGCACGGCGACACGATGGTGCCGCTGCCTCGCTACTCGACTGTGGCCGGGATCCCGATTACAGAGTTGATTGCGCCGGAGCGGGTAGCGGAGTTGGTGCAGCGGACGCGGGACGGCGGCGCGGAGATTGTGAAGCACCTGAAGACAGGGTCGGCCTACTATGCGCCGAGCGCGGCTGCGGTGGAGATGGTCGAGGCGATCCTGAAGGACAAGAAGAAGATCGTGCCGTGCGCGGCTTATCTACAGGGCGAGTATGGAATTACCGGACTGTTCGTTGGGGTGCCTTGCAAGCTGGGGGCGAAGGGGTTGGAGGAGATCATCCAGATCAAGCTGACCCCCGAGGAACAGGCTGCGCTGCAGCGGTCGGCGGACTCAGTAAAAGAACTATGCACCGTGATCGGAGTGGTTTAGGCTGGGGAGCTGAAATTCGAACGTTGAATTGAAGGTGTATGGATTACGCAATCTTCTTTGCCGTACTTCTCCTGCAGTCTTCCATGATTCTGTTTCCCAAATGGCTTAACGCGGTGATGTTTTACAACATCCCGCGCGAGAGCCGGATGGATGCGATGCGGCATGTACCTGTCGCTGCGATTGCGCTGTTTCTTTTTCTGGTCTTGTTCTTCGACGCGGTCTATAAAGATCATCCGCTGCTGTTTCCTGCTCCAGATGATGTGACGAGCGTCGTTGCACGATATCTTGGCGGCGCGATCTTTGCGACTCTGGGTCTGTTGTTCTGTAGTTGGCCTGCGCGCACGCTGAAGTGGATCGTTCCGCCGATGCGCCACCAGCCGGTGGTGGCGATCGAAGGCAACGGCGGCCTCATTCGATTTGCTCAGGTGGTAGGGATCGTACAGTTGGTAGGTGGGTCTTACTGGCTGTTTCGGATTCTGGAGTAGAGGCTAAACGCCGATCGCGCTTCGTTGGTATGGTAATATGGCGATATGGCCATGAGGAAGATGACATTCACGTTGCCGGAGGAACTGGCTGCTTCGTTTACGCGGAGGGTAGGGTCTTCGCGGAGGTCGAAATACGTGGCAGAGGCGATTGAGACGAAGCTGCGCGAGCGGTCCGAAATGATCAAGGAAGCCTGCCTGGCTGCGAACAACGATCCAGACACGCAGCAGATGCAGGCCGAGTTCGATGCCTTACCCGATACGATGGCCGAGGCATGGGACGATGATTCCGTTAAGGGGTGAGGTTTGGTGGGTTGCGCTCGATCCTACGCGCGGCTCCGAGATGCAGAAGACACGGCCTTGCGTTGTGATTACCAACGACGATGTCAATCGTTGGCGAAACACGCATGTCGTAGTTGGACTTTCAACCACAGCTCCAAAGAAGTGGCCGCTGTACGTGCCGGTGCCAAGCTTGAGCCCGAAAACTCAGGCGGTGATCGATCAAGTGCGAGCGATCGACAAGAGCCGCTTTGGGAAGCTGATGGGTTCGGTCAGTGCCGAGGACATGGAGCGGATCGATGAGGCTTTGAGGATTGTGCTGGATTTGGAGTGAGTAAGACCAACTGTCGTCAGTGGTCGGTGTGGTGTGACGAAAGGCTGTCAAACATATGTCGAAGAATCGACAGTATTGTTACAGGGTTTATCCAAATGCAGAGGCGAGGATCCGCAGTGCCAAATGCCTGATCACCCTCTTACGAAATCTCTTGTTGCAAAATCCGGAAATCATCGATGAGCACCCTACAGATATCCTTGGCACAGCGATTTGGAAACTCACTGAGGCGGAGACTCGGAAATATGAAACTCGGTATTGCTCAAAGGCGGTCTGGGATTCGCGACATTCGATTGAAGACAAATTAAACCACGAGCACGTATTCCAGAAATCGCTTATGGCGAAAGAGTTACTCAAGTGCGCTGATACAAGTGTCGAGGAAATTCTAGATAAGGCGGTTGCTTGCGTCGTCTTTGAGAAAGAACACAAGACTCAGCTTCAGATGTGTGAGAAGTTCGATGGCTGGGAGCGCTATAAACGAGCGGGTATCGTCGTCGTGGATGCGAAGCGAACAACAGACCCGAATAACCCCATTTATGTTCCTGAAACTCTTTAGGTTTCTTAGATAGAAACACGAAGGCCCGCTCGTCTGAGCGGGCCTTTTCTGTGCGCGAGAGCGGTTACGCGACGCGTTCGATGGTGACGGATTCGAGGACTACTGGGGTCTTGGGTTTGTCCTGCGAGGCGGTGGGGACTTTGCTGATTTTTTCGACGATGTCGTAGCCTTCGACGACCTCGCCGAAGATGGTGTGCTTGCCAGTGAGCCAGCTGGTATCTGCCGTGGTGATGAAGAACTGGCTACCGTTGGTGTGGGGGCCGGAGTTGGCCATGGCGAGCTTGCCGGGCTTCTGGAAGCCGTGGGGGGAGCCCTTGGTCTCGTCGGCGAACTTGTAGCCGGGACCGCCCATGCCGGTGCCCTCGGGATCGCCCGCCTGGATCATGAAGTTGGGGATCACGCGGTGGAAGATGGTTCCGTCGTAGAGTTTGGGGCCTTTCTTGGAGCGGCTGTTCCACTCCTTGGTGCCTTCGGCGAGGCCGATGAAGTTGGCAACAGTTTCGGGCGCGTCTTTCTCGAAGAGTTCGGCGACGATCTTGCCTTGGTTGGTGTTGAACGTGGCGTAGGTTCCGGGCTTGGTGGGCATTTGGACTCCAGTTGTCAGTTGCAGGTTGCAGGTTGTCAGTTGAAGACGAGGCGAATGCCGCTACCGGCGTGCGTCATCTGGGAATGTTGGAAGTGGGCGCGGGCTGGACGGTCGCAGGCGCAGCAATAGCAGGCGCTGGGGGCATCGGCTGGCCGTCGCGGACGATGGTGACGCGGTTGATGAGGACGGGGGTCTTGGGCCTGTCGTCCTTGTTGCGGGGGACGCGGGCGATGGCCATGACCAGTTGGACGGAGGGGGCGTCGCACTGGCCGACGATGGTGTATTTGCCGTTGCCATCGGTGAAGGCCTGTTCGGTGATAAAGAACTGCGAGCCGTTGGTGTCGGGGCCGGAGTTGGCCATGGCGAGGCGGCCGGGGACTGAGAAGTTGAGGCTGGGATCGATCTCGTCCTTGACGTAGTAGCCGGCGTCGCCTGTGCCGTCGCCGACGGGGTCGCCACCCTGGATCATGAACTCGGGAATGACGCGATGGAACTGGAGGCCGTCGTAGAAGCGCTTGCCGTGCTGCCTGGCGTGGGTAGCGGGGTCGGTCCAGTCTTTCAAACCCTCGGCGAGGCCGATGAAGTTGGCGACGTTGCTGGGGGCCTGCTTGTCGAAGGTCTTGCAGGTCAGGCGGCCCATCGAGGTATCGATGACGACGATGGGGCCGGTGGGGATGGGTTCGGGCTTGGGTGCGTTTGCGGTGCTGGGGGCGTCGGGGAGGTCAGCTGTCGAGGATGATTGCGCAGCGGCGAGGGCCGGAGTCAGCGCCAGAGAGAGCGCCACGGTCAATTTGAAAAGCTTCATGCGGCGTAGGACTCCAGAAAACGGCACTGCTGACAGGTTAACGCAGACGAGGGGTTGGGGCAATGCGAGGGGCCGTCCGCGGGGTGGCGCGGGTGGGTGGCCTGGGGTTGTCGGACCGGGTGAAATCAGATTCAAGCGGCTTTCCGCGCAACTCATGGGCTTTGAGGGGGTTTTGAGGACTGGGACCGCGTTTTTTCGCCAGTATTTGAGTTCGACGGACTAAGCTGGTGACGCGTGGAGGTTCAGGTCGATGCGACTTGCGGGAAGACTTAAAAAAGTGTGGCAAAGCTCGGTGCAGGCGGGCGTTGCGGGTGTGTTGTGCGTATTGATGATCGAGCAGCCGTTGCTGGCGGGTGCGACGGTGGTGAAGCGGGGACCGACGGCGGGCGGGCCACAGGTTCTGGGGAATGCGCGCATCGTTCATGCGCTGAACCGGCTGACCTTTGGGCCGAAGCCGGGAGACGTGGCGGCGGTGAAGGCGATGGGGTTGAACGCCTGGATTGAGGCTCAATTGAACCCGGCGAAGATCGACGATTCGGCGCTGGAGGCGCGGCTGGCGCAGTTTCCGGCAATGCAGCTGCCGCAGTCTGAGTTGATCGCGAGGTATCCGACGCAGCAGATCATCCGGCAGATGGAGCAGACGAATGCGTGGCTGCCGGCAGACCCGGTCGAGCATGCGATCTATGCGGACGAGATGGCGTTCTACCGGATCCAGAAAGAGAAGCAGGACGCGGCGAAGGCTGCGGCTCCTGCTGCTGGTCCTGATTCGATGGCTGGGGACTCGATGGCGCCTGCTGCGGCTGTGGGTGGGAAGAAAGCTGCGCGCAGGGCGGCTCAGAATGGCGATGCGGCTGGCGGAGATATGGCGAGTGGAGCTCCGCCGGCTGGTTCGATCGCTGCAGACGGAGCTGCCGCGGGGGCGATGGCTCCCTCTGCGAGTGAGGCGGCTCTGTTGAAGTCGGAGATGGATCCGAATGCCGCGCCCACCCAGCATGTGGAGGAGTTGTACAAGGACCTCGAGGCGGTCAACATCATCAACCTGCCGCCGCAGGAGCGGATGCGCAAGGTGCTGGCGCTGCGGGCGCCGGACTTCGTCGCGTTTCGCCAGAGCCTGAGCGGACCGGAGCTGACGCAGTTTGCGGAGGGGTTGAGCCCGGAGCAGCGCGAGATCTTTGCGGCGATGCAGAACTCGACGCGCATGGTGTCGAGCGAAGCGCTACAGTCGCGGCTGATACGGGATATTTACAGCGACCGGCAGTTAGAGGCGGTAATGACCGACTTCTGGCTCAACCACTTCAATGTGTACATCCGCAAGAATCAGAATGAGCCGTACCTGATTCCGGCGTATGAGCGCGAGGTGATCCGGCCGAACGCGCTGGGCAAGTTCGAAGATCTGCTGGTTGCGACGGCGAAGAGCCCGGCGATGCTCGAATATCTGGATAATGCGCAGAGCGTGGGGCCGAACTCTCCCGCGGCGAAGATGGGCCGAGGCTTTCCCGGGCGATTCCAGAATCCGCAGGCGCGGGCGCAGCTTAAGGACCGTGGGTTGAACGAGAACTATGGGCGCGAGCTGATGGAGCTGCATACGCTGGGCGTCAACGGCGGATATACCCAGGCGGACGTAACGCAGGTGTCCAAGGTATTTACGGGGTGGGCGATCGGCCAGCCGCGGCAGGGCGGTACGTTCGAGTTCGATGAACGGCGGCACGAGCCGGGTTCGAAGACGGTGCTGGGCCAGACGGTCAAAGAGAATGGCATGAACGAAGGCTTGCAGGTGCTGCACATGCTGGCCACCAGTGCGGCGACGGCGAAGTTCATTTCGACCAAGCTGGCGGTACGTTTTGTGAGCGACACTCCTCCGCCGGCGCTGGTGGATCGGATGTCGAAGGCATTTCTCGATTCGGACGGAGACATCAAGACGGTGCTGCGGACGATGTTCGCGTCGCCGGAGTTCTGGGCTCCCTCGGCGGAGCGGGCGAAGGTGAAGACGCCGCTGGAGTTTGTGGTGTCGGCGGTGCGTGCGAGCGGCGCGACGGTGAACAACGCGCAGGGGCTGGTGCAGGCGCTGGACCGGCTGGGCATGCCGCTGTATGGGATGCAGACGCCGAATGGCTACTCGTGGATGAGCGAACCCTGGGTGAGCACGGGCGCGCTGGTGAGCCGGATGAACTTTGCTCTTGTGATGACAGGCGACAAACTGCCTGGGACGAGGACGGATTGGTCGAAGCTGCTGGCTGGGCCGGCGGTGACGGCAAAGCCGGTATCGATGGGATCCGATACCGATCCGGAGGTTGCGGCGAAGGAGGCGAAGCTCGAGCAGGTTCTGCTGGGGCAGCCGGTGAGCGACCGGACACGGGCGGCAGTGATCGCGCAGTCCGGGGATACGACGGCGGCGATCCAGGCAGCGAAGGAGTTTCAGGGCGCCGGCGGACGGTTCGGCGGAGGTGCCGCTGCGGGATTGATCGGCGGCGAGTACAACCCTGTCATTCCGGGTGCGGGAGCGGCTCGGCCAGGTGCGGAGGGAGCTTTTGCGCTGAGGAACGCGGTTCCGGATGACCGGCAGGCGGCGATCATGGCGGGCCTGCTGCTGGGATCGCCAGAGTTCCAGAGGAGATAAAACAGGGAGTAGGGAATAGGGAACAGGCTGATTCAGACAACTTCCGGGTTGCGATGGAGTTTGAAGAGCAAGGGATCGGTAGCGAGGTGCGATATGGTGAGCAGAGGATGGAATACGGCGGACTCGAGTGACTGGGGATGTGACCTGCATGGGCGGGATGCTTCGAAGCGCGGTGTAACGCGCCGCGGATTTATGAAGGGCGGCGCGCTGGCGTTGGTGGGGACCTCGGCGATTCCGGCGTTTCTGTCGCGCAGCGTGCTGGCCGAGGTGACGACCGCGCAGGCCAATAAGAAGCGGCTTGTGGTGCTGTTTCAGCGTGGCGCGGTGGATGGATTGAACGTCGTGGTGCCATATCAGGAGAAGAACTATTACTCGATGCGGCCTTCGATCGCGATCAAGCAGAATGAGGTGGTCGACCTGGATGGCTTCTTCGGGTTGCATCCGCAGATGGCGGCGTTCAAGCCGTTGTATGAACAGGGGCATCTGGCGATCGTTCATGCGGCGGGATCGCCCGATCCGTCGCGGTCGCACTTCGACGCGCAGGACTATATGGAGAGCGGGACGCCGGGCGTGAAGTCGACGCAGGATGGCTGGCTGAACCGGGCTCTGGTCGCGGAGCCGGTGGAGGGGAAGCAGTCGGCGTTTCGTGCGGTCGCGCTAGGGACGCAGGTGCCGCGAACTCTGCAGGGGAAGCTGCCGGCGATTGCCATGAATAATCTGCAGGACTTCTCGGTGGGGGGCAAGGGGCCGTCGATGTCGCCGATCTCGAACGCGTTCCAGGCGATGTATGACGAGAGTTCGGACTCGATGCTGCATGGGACGGGGCAGGAGACGTTTGAGGCGGTGAAGATGCTGAAGGCGGCCGATCCGGCGCACTATCGGCCGGCGGCTGGGGTAAATTACCCAAATACGCCTTTCGGCAACAGCTTGAAGCAGATCGCGCAGCTGATGAAAGCAAACCTTGGAGTTGAGGCGGCGTTTTCAGACATCGGCGGCTGGGATACGCACCAGAATCAAGGGGCCGCAAACGGGCAACTGGCAAACCGGCTGAAGGAGTTTTCCGAGTCGATTGCGGCCTTCTGGCGGGATATGGGCACCGACGCGGAGAATGTGACGCTGGTGACGATGTCGGAGTTTGGCCGGACGGCTCGGCAGAACGGCACGGGCGGCACCGACCACGGCCACGCGAATGTGATGTTCGTGCTGGGCGGCGGGGTGAAGGGCGGGAAGGTCTACGGGAAGTGGCCCGGCCTCTCCAACGAGCAGTTGAATGAAGGACGGGATCTGGCGGTGACCACCGACTTCCGCAATGTGCTGGGCGAGGCAGCCTATAAGACGCTGGGTTCGCGGAATCTCGATGCGGTTTTCCCGGGAGCGAATGTAAAACCGGGGTCTTTCCTGAATTTCATCTGACGTACACCAAAAGGTACTGAATTTAGAGATTTTGGATAAGCGTAATAGAATCAGTAAAAAGTGGGTCGGGAGGCGCTGAATCAGCCTCCCGATTCTTTCGTTTTCAGAATATATTTAGTTTTTGAATACATTTTGTCGGATATTAGACAACTTTTGCTTGCATGTCGCGTCTGAATGAGTGTATCAACTAGAACACGCCGGGCTTGCAATTCCTTCGGTTCCGGTTTCCCCTATCCGCACTACCCCTCCCCACCTATAAGTAAGGCTCCCAGAACACCGGGAGCCTTCACTCCTTAACGGGCGGCTTAGGATAGCTGGGAACAGCGAAGGACAGCCTTATGCGAGGCCTAGTTTGCGGTCGAGGGCGGCTTTGCCGGGGCCGGCGAAGAGGAGCATCAGGGCGATGGCTGCCAGGGCGAGGGAATATTCCGAGGCCCCGTAGCCGTGGCGAAGATTCACCATGACGGTGGCGACGAGCATATTAATGGCCGCGAGAAACGCGAAGAAGCGGGTGAAGAGGCCGAGCACGAGGCAGATGCCTCCGGCAAACTCGGTGAATGCCGAGACGTAGCCGAGCCATCCGGGCAGACCGAGGCTGGCGACGTAGTGGCGAGTGTGGTCGAGGGCGGCGAAGGTGTTGCCGTGGTGGAAGCCGCCTTGGGGGATCACCTTGGACCAGGCGTGGTAGAGCAGAGCGACGCCGAGGACGAGGCGGAGGAGTGTGACTCCCCAGGGCTGAAAGCGATTGAGCCATTTGGACATCGGCATTCTCCGGAGTGGATTTCTACGGGGTTGGTGCGATACGCGGCAAGTACTCATCGAGAAAGCCGATGAGTGCGGTCTGGTAGTTTTCGTCGTACTTTGCGGGCAGGAGGGTGACGGTGCGGCTGGGGCTGGCGGCTTTGCGGAAGAGGATTTGCAGGCCACGGGTGGTGTCCGAGGTGGCCGGCGGCGCAGGGCCATCGGCGATGAGGAGCTTGGGAGTGGTGAGCGTGGCGAGCGGGCCGGCGATCTCGAAGTGCTCGCGGAAGAGCAGGCGGACGGGGACGATGCGGGAGGGGTGGGAGGCGACGGCGGTGGCGGTGGGGTCGGGATTGGGGTTGTCGAGGATGACGGCGGGCAGCTCGGGATGCGCGTGGGCGAGATTGGCTGCGAGCGAGGCTCCCAGGCCGCTGCCGTAAGGGATGATGGCGGCCGCCGGGATGTGGCGGACGGCGGTGAGGTAGTCGAGCGCGGCGGCAGAGTCCTGCGCCATGCGGGCTTCGGTGGGATGGTCCGCGGCGTCGCTCTGGCCAAAGCCGCGATAGTCGATGGCGAAGACGTTGATGCCCGCCTGATGCAGGCGAGTGAGCGCGGGGATGGTGTTGGAGAGCGACCCCGAACCATCGTGCAGATAGAGGATGGTGAAGGCCGCATATTTTGCGACGGGCTGGAAGCTGGGCGAGGCTCCGGGTTGTGGGGTCGCTTGTGCGGGAATCCACCAGCCGGTGAGGCGGGGCTGGCCGGTCTCGGTTGCGTCGAAGCGGACTGGTTCGTAGGCGAGGCTGGCGCTGGCGGGGGTGCGGTCGACGATGTGGGTGGGATGGAGGATGAGTTGCCATTCGCCCTGGTAGAAGAGCAGGCAGAGGGTGAGCCAGGCGCAGACGAGAGCGGCGAGAACGCTGAGGGCGAGGGCTTTGAGCAGCCAGACCGGGTCGACCGGCTCGAAGGCTAGTTTGGGAGGCAGCGGGGTTATGGGGGGCCTACGGGTGGCGCGCTGCTTGGGGGGAGGCATTCGTTTGCTAGGGAGACTCTACCACCAGCGTACACGGCATTGCTTCCGAGAGGGATCGATGCGGTTAGCGGTTAGCAGCATTCACAAGGGAAGCTAAATCGACAGGCGGGGAATCAAGCAGGGAACATTTCCCGAGTATGTCGCAACTTTTACATATAAAAGTCGTCCGAGAGAGGTATGCTGCATCCATTCCTGGACCGCCCGGACGATTGGACGGCTGGGTCATCAAGGGGATTCTAACGATGAAGATCCGCAATCTGCTTCTCGCCGTCATTGCTTTCGTGGTTCTGGCTGGTTCGGTTGTTCCTGCAAACGCTGCCGCCGCTCGCCATCACCGCAAGCATCATCAACGCCGTCACCGGTAGTCGATAGCTGACACCAAGCACCGAGACCCGGCACGCCGCCGGGTCTTTCTGCGTCTGGAGGTGGAAATCCGACCTGGAGGGGGGCGGGATGGGCGGGTGTTGCTGATAAACTCGACTGAATCCCCGCCTTTTGGGATTTCGACGCTTTAATTTGGGGTTACATGAGCTTTAGCACCAGGATTGTCCGGGCATCGAGGTCTAATTTTATCGGCGACGTCGCTTTCAAGATGGCACGTTCCGCGGTTCATGGGGTTCGGCGGCTAAGGAATCCAGGGATTCCTGTCGATCAACAGTACTCAACCGTCAGCATTTGCGATGAGAGGTTGAGTTTCCTGCACCGGCGTACCACTGCGGACCTGGGGGTTCTTCAACAGTGCTTCAACGATACCCAATATGAAATACCCAAAGGGCCTCATGAGAGATTTTTTCAGGCGCTTTACCAACGGACAGTCGATGCAGGGTTGACGCCGCTGATTGTCGATTGCGGAGCCAATATTGGGGCGAGCGTAGTCTGGTTTGCCAAACGCTATCCAAAAGCCCATGTCGTGGCGATTGAACCGGCACCAGACAATTTCGCGTTGCTTCAGCGTAATGCCGAAGGTCTAAATGCCGATCTTCGGCAGGCTGGATTGGCAGCTATAGATGGCGAAGCGCACTTGAGCAACCTGGACGAGGGAGGATGGGCCTATCGGACCACTGAGGCGGGCCTTGGCCCCGCTGTCAAGATGGTTTCACTCGGGACCGTGCTCGCGGCCAAACCAGCCTCAAAGTATGTGCCCTTCCTTCTCAAGATCGACATAGAAGGCGCTGAGAATTCTCTCTTCGATACCGATCCTTCCACTTTCACCAGCTTCCCTCTGATCATGATCGAGTTGCACGACTGGATGTTGCCTGGACAACGATCTTCCCTTGGCTTCTTCCGCCTTCACACAGCAGCGGAGAGGGAGTTGTGCATCAAGGGTGAGACCGTCATATCGATTGCCTGGACCCCAGAACTTCTTGACACTGCCACGGGTTCCTCAGTGGCTTGCGCTCACGTCACAAATTGAAGTTTGATATCGGTCGCTGGCGCAACGTGCATGCTATTTCACGCATTTTTTTGAGGCACTATGCGGGAGGCCTGCCAGCTTCTAAATGCAGAAAGCGCGGGTCTACGGAAGAGAACAAGGACTGACAGGAAATTTGCATTCAGCCTTCCCATAAATATGTGGTACCGGAACCCCGTAGTTTTCCACGTATCGCGGCCAGAAGATTTTCCTTCCGAAGTGCTTTTGGAGACGAGCCGAACGATAGCACTGATCGCCAGCGGGCTAGCGGTGATGATCTGGAGGTGGAAATCTGTGTCCGGATAGGGTTTGCCGGACCATGAGTTGCTGATAGAATCGATTGAATCCACTCCTATTTGGATTCCGCAGGAGTAGGCAATGCAGGCAATTCTGGCGCTTGAGGACGGGCGCATCTTTCGTGGCAAGGGATTTGGCGCGCCCACTGAGGCTGTGGGCGAGGTGGTGTTCAATACATCGCTGACCGGCTACCAGGAGATCTTTACCGATCCCTCGTATGCGGGCCAGATTGTAGTGCTGACGAATCCGCATATCGGCAACTATGGAACGACTCCGAGCGATGCCGAGGCTGCGCGGCCTTACATCGAAGGCCTGGTGACGCGCGAGTTTTCGGCGATGAGTTCGAACTGGCGTTCGACCGAAGTGGCCGATGAGTATCTGGAGCGCAATGGCATTCCCGTGATCGCCGAAGTAGATACACGCGCGGTGGTGCGGCATCTGCGCATGCATGGCGTGATGCGCGGCGTGATTGCATCGGGCGAGAATCTGGACGCGGAGGCGCTGGTCGCCAAGGCGCGGTCGATTCGCAAGATGGAAGGCACCGACCTTGCCAGCGTGGTGAGCACGAAGGCTGCGTATGCGTGGGACGCGGACGAGCCGAAGAATCAGACCGGCGATGCGTTTCTTGGGGAGCAGATTGAAAACGCGCCTCTGCATGTTGTCGCGTATGACTTTGGGATCAAGCAGAATATCTTGCGGATGCTGACGCGCGAGGGCTGCCGCGTGACGGTTGTCCCTGCGAAGACGACTGCCGAAGAGGCGATGGCGCTGCAGCCGGACGGGATATTTTTCTCCAACGGGCCGGGCGATCCCGAGCCTCTGGACTACGCGGTGGAGACGGTGCAGAAACTCAAAGGGAAGGCGCCGATGTTCGGCATCTGCCTGGGACACCAGATCTTTGGGCTGGCGCTGGGCGGGAAGACTTACAAGTTGAAGTTTGGGCATCACGGTGGGAACCATCCGATCCTGAACCATGCGACGGGCAAGGTGGAGATTACCGCGCAGAACCACAACTTCAACGTCGATCCGGAGTCGCTGCCGGCGGATGTGGAGCGGACGCATACGAATTTGAACGACCAGACGCTGGCCGGGTTGAAGCATAAGACAGACCCGATGTTCAGCGTGCAGTACCATCCCGAGGCGAGCCCGGGACCGCATGACTCGCATTATTTGTTCAAGGATTTTCGCCGGATGATGGAGGATTGGAAGCGGTGACGACTTCGACCACAACCAGCGGTTGGCAGCGAGCGTGGAGCGATGCGTTCGCCATGGATTCCAGCTTCTGGAAGATCGCCGCGGCCGTGTTGGGCGCTGTGAGTTTTTTGAAGGGTCTGCGGCGTCCGAACCTGTGGTCGGCTACGCAGGCGATGGTGAACTACGACCACGGAATTGTGAAGCGCGGTTTCTTTGGCGCAACACTGGGCCGCTGGTTCCGGCTGAACCACTACGCGCGCTTCTCGGTCGTCTCGTTTGTGCTGCTGGCCCTTCTGATAGGACTTCTTGTGCTACTGACGGGCCGGTCCGGAGTGTGGCAGAAGGTGGGCTTCGGAGAATCGGTGGCGGTGTTCTTTTCCAGCTTCACGATTACCTTCATGGCGCACCTGGTTGGATATCTCGACATCCCGCTTGCCATCGTTGCGCTTTCGCTGCTGCTGATTCGCAATACCACGCTGCGCTTCGCCGCCGCAGTTCCGCTCTGCGTTATGGCGCTGCTGATTCATGAGCTCTTCCTCATCGTGTTTCTTCCGGTGGTGCTTCTGAGCTTTGTGCTCGATGCCCTTCGCGCGACCAGTTCGAGCAAAAGAACCGCTGCGTGGGCGATGGCGGGAGTGCTTGCGGTGATCTCCCTGAGCGTGGCTGCGAAGCTTTCGGTGAAACGGCCTTTGACGCTGCAGGGACTCGCAACCCTGAAGACGGAGATTGGTGGGCGTGCTGATTTTCCGGTGAAGAACGACTTCTTCGATGTGATGGTGCGCTCGGGCGGCGACAACTGGAAAGTGATGGCGGCGGCCTTCCACGGTCACGGCGTCAGCCATGACCTTTTTCTGGCTAAGGATCTGGTGCTGTGCGCGCCCACGTTGTTTCTGCTGCTGGTGGTGATTGGTATGGCAGTCAAGCGCTCCTCGGAGACGGGGGCGCGAAGGACTCTTGCGCTGGCTGTGTCAGCTTCACTGATTGCTCCGATGGGCATGCACCTGATCGCATGGGACGCGGGACGGTTCGATGCTCTGGCAACGCTGAATGTGTTCTTTGTGCTGCTGGTGGTGTGCCGAACGCTTCCGGCAGAGAGGATGCCGAATCCTGTGTGGTTTCGCAATGCCGCGATTCTGGTGATCGCGCTCAACATGGCCACGGGGGAGACGCTGATGGATGGTGAGAAGATCAACGTATTCCCCTTTGTTCAGTCGACGAAGGATTTGATGCACTCTGCACGGCAGAACGGGTGGACTCCTCCGTCGCTATGAGACAGGAATGGATGCGCGAGATTTTGGCAAGAGAGAGGGAGGTGTAACACGATGAGACTCAGGAACGGAGTGCTGCTTGTGGTCTCGTGTCTGCTGTTTTCACTTGCAGCCGGATTCATGGCGAATGCTGCGGTCGACAAACCGATCGACAAGGCGGATGAGTGCGGATTTGTCGTCGACCAGACAGGACTTCCTGTTGCGGAGGCGACGCTGACCGCGAGCGCGGGAGACTTCAAGGTGTCGGCGACCTCCTCGGGCGACGGAAGCTTTCTCTTTCCAGGAACATCGAGCCAGCCCATGTTGATCACAGCCGATGCGAAAGGGTTTTCCGGGGCTCAAGGGACGATTGCGCATCTGGGAGCCGCGGGCGAAAGGAAGTGCAAACACCCGTTCTATGTGGTGCTTTTCGCTGGCAATATCGACGGTCGCGGCAGCTATCTGACGGTAAAGCAGAAGGATGTGCCGAAGCCGGCGAAGCAGCCGAAGATGCGGAAGGGACGATGAGGGAGGCGTGGACGAAGTGAAGCGGAAGATCGCATTCGTGTGTGCGATGGCGTTGACGACAACGTCGACGCTGCTTGCCAAAGATGCCACGGGGAAGCCCGTGTATTGCTGGCAGGGCACAAAGGGCGAGTGGAGCGTGCATCGCTTCAAGCCGCTGATCAAGGTTGGCGGAGGGACGATATTTGCAGAGATGACGTTTGCGGGCGGAGCGCTCGAAGAGGTAAAGGTGCGGCGATTTTTTGCGGATTCGGAGCTGGCGTTCGACTATACGTTCGACAGTGCAGGCAAACTGGCTGGACTAACGGGCAGCGTCTCGGTGAGGACGATTGGGCCGACGATTCCCGGTGAGACGGAGCCGCCATTATTTGCAGATTGGGTTGGCAGGGCGGAGTTGACTCCCGGAAGCGATGGCAAGATTCCGCCGCACCATGTTTTGTATAGCCGGGAGACGGACAAGATCGATAAGCCGGACGACGCGGACAAGTACATTGCGCAATTCAATGAGGCGCCGGTGTATCGGACGATTCAGTCGGCGCCATGCGCCGCGATGATGAAAGAAGCTGAGAGGATGAATGCCACGCAGGAATGACATTGCGAAGATTTTAGTGATCGGCTCGGGGCCGATTGTGATCGGGCAGTCGGCGGAGTTCGACTACTCCGGCACGCAGGCGTGCAAGGCGCTGAAGGCCGAGGGGTATGAGGTGGTGCTGGTGAACTCGAACCCGGCGTCGATCATGACCGATCCCGAGGTTGCCGACCGCACTTATATTGAGCCGCTGACGGCGGCTTATGTCGAAGAGATTATCCGCGTCGAGTCGGAGCGGATGGCTGATGGCGCAGGCGTGTTTGCTGTGTTGCCGACGGTGGGTGGGCAGACGGCGCTGAATCTTGCGGTCGAGCTTGCGGACTCGGGGGTGCTGGAGAAGTATGGCGTCGAGTTGATCGGCGCGAAGCTGGAGGCGATCAAGAAGGCCGAGGACCGGCTGCTGTTCAAGGACGCAATGTCGAAGATCGGCCTGGATATGCCGAAGTCGCAGCTGGTGCGGAACGTGAGCGATGGGCTGGCGTTCGCGGCGAAGATTGGATTTCCGGTGGTGATCCGGCCGAGCTTTACGCTGGGCGGTTCGGGCGGCGGCATTGCTTATAACCGCGAGGAGATGACGGACATTCTTTCGCGCGGCATCGATCTTTCGCCAGTGCATGAGTGCCTGATCGAAGAGAGCGTGCTGGGCTGGAAGGAGTATGAGCTCGAAGTCGTTCGCGACCTGAAGGACAACGTCATCATCATCTGCTCGATTGAGAACTTCGATCCGATGGGCGTGCATACGGGCGACTCGATTACGGTTGCCCCCGCGCAGACGCTGACGGACCGCGAGTATCAGCGGATGCGCGATGCGGCGATTGCCTGCATTCGCGAGATTGGCGTGGAGACGGGCGGCAGCAATGTCCAGTTCGCGGTGAACCCGCAGAACGGGCGTATGACGGTGATTGAGATGAACCCGCGCGTATCGCGATCGTCGGCGCTGGCTTCGAAGGCTACGGGATTTCCGATTGCGAAGATTGCGGCGCGGCTTGCGGTCGGCTACACGCTCGATGAGATTCAGAATGATATTACGAAGGCGACGCCGGCTTGTTTCGAGCCGACGATCGATTACGTGGTCGTCAAGATTCCGAAGTGGCAGTTTGAGAAGTTTCCTGGTGCTGACGAAGGCCTGGGGCCGCAAATGAAATCGGTGGGCGAGGTGATGGCCATCGGACGGACCTTCAAGGAAGCGATGATGAAGGCGGTGCGGTCGCTGGAGACGGGCAAGAAGGCGAGTGCGGCGGATATCGAGCCGCGGCGTCTGACGCAGCGGCTGGTGACGCCGCATCCGGAGCGGCTGGCATACATTCGCTATGCGTTTGAGAAGGGGATGAGCGTGCGCGAAGTTGCCCGGATGACCTCGATGGATCCGTGGTTCCTGAACCAGATGAAGCAGATCACGGATGAGATCAAGGCTGTTGGTGCGGCGGATGCGGAGAATGTAACTGAAGATGGCTTGCGTGCGGCGAAGCGGATGGGCGTGTCGGATGAGCGGCTTGCGGCGGGTTGGGGGTTGGAAGGGGCGGCGGGAACGGCGGAGGTTCGCGCGCTGCGCAAGAAGCTGGGCGTGATGCCTGTGTTCAAGATGGTCGACACATGCGCCGGTGAGTTTGAGAGCTATACGCCGTATCTCTATAGCTGCTACGACGAGGAGGATGAGGCTGCGCCGACTGCGCGCAAGAAGATCATTATCCTGGGCAGCGGGCCGAATCGCATCGGGCAGGGAATCGAGTTCGATTACTGCTGCTGCCATGCTGCCTTCGCCCTCAGAGAAGACGGCTTCGAGACGATCATGGTGAACTGCAATCCGGAGACGGTCTCAACCGACTACGACACTTCGGATCGTCTCTACTTCGAGCCGCTGACGCTGGAGGATGTGCTCGCCGTGTATGAGCATGAGGCATCGGGGGGCGCGGAGATTGGCATGATTGTGCAGTTCGGCGGACAGACTCCGCTGAACCTTTCGCTGCCGCTGAAGCGCGCAGGCGTGCCGATTATTGGGACTTCGCCGGAGTCGATAGATCTTGCGGAAGACCGCAAGCGGTTTGGCAAGCTGATTACGGAGCTTGGTATTCCGCAGCCTGAGGGCGCGATGGCCACCTCTGTCGAAGAGGCGGTTGCGGGTGCGAACCGCGTGGGCTATCCAGTGCTGGTGCGGCCCAGCTATGTGCTGGGCGGGCGCGCGATGGTGATTGCGTATGACGACGACGCCATTGTGAAATACATGAGCACCGCGATTGAATATTCGCAGGAGCGGCCGGTGCTGATCGACCACTTTCTTGAAGACGCTACTGAGTGCGACGTGGATGCGCTGTGCGATGGCGACGATGTGGTGATCGCCGGGATCATGCAGCATATCGAAGAGGCTGGGATTCATTCGGGAGACTCGTCGTGCGTACTGCCTGCCGTGGACCTGAGCGAGGATGTACTGCGAACGATTCGCAAGCATACGCGTGAGCTGGCGATGGCCCTGAGCGTGATCGGGCTGGTGAATATTCAGTTTGCGATCCAGCGCGGCAAGGTGTTTGTGATCGAGGTGAATCCGCGCGCGTCGAGGACTGTGCCGTATGTTTCGAAGGCCACGGGGGTGCCGCTCGCGAAGATCGCCTCGCGCCTGATGGTGGGGCGCAAGCTGAAGGAGTTGCTGCCGGAGCAGGTAGAGAGTGGCGCGGATCTTGAGACGGGCTCGCACTATTACGTGAAGTCGCCGGTGTTTCCGTGGGGCAAGTTTCCAGGCGTCGATACGGTGTTGGGGCCGGAGATGAAGTCGACCGGCGAGGTGATGGGCGTTGCCGACAACTTCGGCGAGGCGTTTGCCAAGGCGCAGATTGCTGCGGGACAGGTACTGCCGATGAGTGGCACGATCTTCATGAGCGTGAATGATCACGATAAAGATGCTGTCGTATCCCTGGCGCGGACGTTTGTGGAGATGGGATTCCATTTGGTCGCCACGCATGGCACGGCGGAGGTGCTGGAGGCTGCGGGCATGCAGCCGGAGCGCGTCTACAAGGTGAAAGAAGGCCGTCCAAATGTGGTCGATCTGATCAAGGGCGACCGCATTCAATTGATCGTCAACACGCCGCGCGGACAGGATACATTCTTCGATGAGAAAGCGATCCGGCGTGCGGCAGTGCTCGCGCGGATTCCGACGATTACGACGCTGGCCGCTGCAAGGGCTGCTGCGGAGGGAATTTCGGCGCTACAGCGCGGCACGCTCAGCGTGTTTGCTCTGCAGGAGCTGCATGCGGCGCGCGTGGCGGCGCTGGCGTAAGGGCGAAATTGCGAGGCCAGCGCAATCGAGCTAGTTGCGGATGGTTTCCATCAGCCGTTCGACCGCGGCACGCTGTTCGCCCGTGGGCGGAAGATGCGGCAGGCGCGGCAGGCCTCCGAAGTAGCCGTTGAGGTCGCAGCCGAACTTGAGGCCGCCGGGGCCTAGCGCCTCTTCGGCTAGATGAGCGGCGGCGTCGAGACGGACTTGTTTCTCCTCGGCGAGCGGCTGGTCGTCATCTTTCCATGCGGCGAAAACCTCGTAGCAGGCTTGCGGAGCGCAGGCAGCGAAGGCGGGCGCGATGGCGGAGGCACCGGTGTTGAGCGCTTCGAGCAAGGTGGATGTGGCGCCGGCGATTAGTTGGAAGCCTACGGATTTGTTGCGGGTCTTTAGAGATGAGACTGGCGGCGCTTCGGCGATTGCGGTGGCCTGGCTGCCGGTTAGGGTTGCCGCGGAGATCAGGGTTGCGCGGTTGGCGGCGGCTGCTGCGGCCTGGCTCATGCGTGCGGTTGCGGCGGTGAAGGTTGGCGTGACTGTGACTTCGCGTTTGATTGCGGCGGTGCGCTGGAGGATTGTTTCGATCTCGCTGGATTGGGCTGCGGTGTCGAGCAGGCCAATGATCTGTGGGTGGTTTGCGAGTTCAATGATTACGTCGATGGGGACGCGGCGCGCAGTTGCGTTGAGCAGGACCATTGGCAACGGCGAGCGGTCGGCGATGGTTTGGAAGTAGGTGAGGAGTTCGCGGCGTTCAGAGGCGAGGACTGAGGGCACGCCGACGAGGACCGCGTCGTAATTTTGTTGGGCGGCGAATTCGGCCAGGGCGAGGGTGGCGTGGACGCTGTCGCGAGAGACGCCTGCGATGAGGACTTTCTCGGGTGCGGCTGCAATTGCTGCGGCGCGTAATGTTTCACGGGTCTCGTCATCCGAAAGCAGGGTGGGCTCGGCGTTGGGACCGAGGATGATGAGTCCGGCTGCGGGTGTTTTGGAGTAGCGGGCTATGTTCGCTTTGAGTTTGTGCGTGTTGAGACGACCGTCCGGATGGAAGGGGGTGGTGAGCGGGATGTGGAGGCCTTCGAGGAGCATTTGTTGTCCGAATCGCAAAGCGAGAAGCAGGTCTTTACAGGATGACAAAGCAAGAGAACAGGCAACGGCAAATTCTGAGATCGAGAACAGACAAAGGCGAAATACGGTGGTTCTTCGCTGCGCTCAGAATGACAAGATTTATGTGGCGCGAATTTTACGCGACGAAATTAACTAAAGAATTATGCAGGTGCGACTGAGGCGGGGTAGTAGACGGGCCAGCCCTCCTGCGCGCTGCGTTCGAGCAACGCGGCGGTGGGGTTGACGGGGAACGCGCCGCTGGCCCCTTTCGGGCTGCGCGCGATGGCCAGCATTGCGGCGTCGTGGACGGAGTTGCCGAAGACGACGTGCGGCGCGGTGATGCCGGCGCGGGCGAGCGAGGCGACTTTGCCCTCGTCGGTGGGAACGTCGAGCAGGATGTCGGTGACGATGTCGGCGGCGACCGAGACGCGGGCGGAGAGGACGCGCGTGGAAGGGATGCCGAAGCGGCGGACGCCTTCTTCGATGACCCAGTCGCAGGTGGAGCTGACGGCCCAGATATCGGTGCCGCGGGCTTGCAGGGCGCGGACGAGGGCGAGCATCTCGGGGAAGATGTTTTGCTCGATGCGGGTGGCGAAGAACTCGGCGGCGGCGGCACGCATCTCCTGCTCGCGGAGTCCGCGGTAGACCTGGACCATCTCGCCGCAGATGGCGAGTTCGGAGACCTCGCCGCGCTGGTAGCCGCGGTAGCGCTCGTCGAGCCGGTCGGTGGCCTCGCGGGAGAGCAGGCCCTTTTCGATGGTCCAGAGCATGAACGTGGAACCGGCGTCGCCCGACCACAGGGTGCCATCGCAATCGAAGACGGCGATGGCGGGCGATTGGTCGAGGACAGCTGCGTGGAATTGCCCGGTCGAGAGAGTTTCCGTGGCGGGTTCGGCCGTGTTGTGGGTTGCGGTCATGGGTCCTTTTTGTCTCTTTCTAAATTGTATGGGAGATGGCGGCGCATCATGTGAATCTGATTCCCTATGGTGTCCGATACAATCGAGGGAGTGACTCTAGCCCATTCTTCTTCCCTCTCGGACGAAACTCCTCCCGATCCGAAGGCGCACGGCCCTTTTGCCGCGATCCGCCGCGTGCTGCCTGCCGGCGAGGTGGTTCGCTTCCTCATGGTTGGCGTCTCGAATACGGTGATTTCGCTCGCCCTATATTCGGCGTGCGTGCTGCTCTTCGGTCATCTCTTTCCCCACCGCAGCAAGCCGCTCATTGTGGATATCGCGTACGTCGTATCCACCCCGGTGAGCATCACCATCGCGTTTCTCTGTTACAAGCACTTCGTTTTTCGTACTCACGGCAACTACCTCAAGGAGTGGCTGCGGTGCTTTGCGGTTTATAGCGTCAGCTTTCCGATGGGCCTCGTTATCCTGCCTGCGGCGACGCATCTCCTGATGCGCAGCGCACTCGCCAAACCCTATGCACCGTTTCTGGCTGGCCTTATCAACTCCGTCGTCATTGCCTGCTACAGCTACTTCGCGCATAAGAAGTTTTCGTTCAAACGCTAAAGCCGCGTTGGAGCATCTCGAAGACGCGCATAAATTCTTTACGACGGGATAGGTTTCGCAAGCATGTATCGCACCATTCAACTTTCGCTCAAGGCGCAGATCGACGCGATTCTTCGCGCCAGGTATGACGTTGCCCTCGCCCAGTTCGCGGTAGAGCAGCCACCGAATATCGCGCTCGGCGAACTTGCGTTGCCGGTTGCCTTCGAGCTGGCCAAGCGCCTTCGCAAGGCTCCGCGTGCGATTGCCACGGAGCTTGCAGCGGAACTCAACGCGCAGCTCCCCGGAGGGGTGGAGTCAGTCGAAGTTGCGGGGGCGGGCTACCTCAACATTCGGCTCGACCGCGCTGCTGCGGTTCGTGCCATAGCGCGTGACGTACACGCCGACATCGGCGGCCCGGGCTTCCGCCTGGTCGAGCACACCAGCATCAATCCCAACAAGGCCGCGCACATCGGCCATCTTCGCAACGCAATTCTTGGCGATACCTTTCAGCGGCTGCTGCGACCTGATGATTACAAGTCCGGCTACCAGGTTGGCGTGCAGAACTATATCGACAACACGGGCGTTCAGGTGGCCGATGTGGTGGTTGGCCTTGTGTACCTGGAGGGCCGCACCCTCGATTCGACGCGCGAACTTCTGACCGAGCTGATGGAGACCAACCAGCGCATCGACTTCTACTGCTGGGACCTCTATGCGCGCGTTAGCCAGTGGTACACCGCCGATCCCGCGCAGGCGGCGGCACGCAAGCGGATTCGTCTCGATACGCTCCACGCACTGGAGGTTGGGGGGAATGACACCGCCGCGATCGCCGATCTCATCTCCACCGCTGTTTTGCGTCGCCATCTGGAGACGATGGAGCGCCTCGGCATCGAGTACGATTTTTTGCCGCGGGAGAGCGAGATTCTTACACTGCACTTCTGGGATGCGGCGCGTGCGCTGATGCTCGACCGTGGAGTGCTCTACCTAGAAACCGAGGGCAAGAATAAAGGTTGTTATGTCATGCGTCGCGCAGGAAATGAGAGGACAGGCACTGAGCTGGAGGCGGAGCAGGGAAGCGAAAATCTCCCGGGCGTCGGCCCCGATGAGGACGCGAAGGTCATCGTCCGTTCGAACGGCACTGTCACCTATGTCGGCAAGGACATTGCATATCACCTGTGGAAGTTTGGACTGCTTCCCGGCAAGGACTTTGGCTACGCGCGCTTCCACGAGTATCCGAGCCACACATGCTGGATTTCTACGGCATCGGCGAGCGATCCTGCCGCTCCCACCTTCGGACGTGCGGACGCCATCTATAACGTGATCGACTCGCGTCAGAACGATCCGCAGAACAACGTGATCGCGGCATTGCGCGGCATGGGCTTTACCGAGGCCGCTGATCGCTATACTCACTTCTCCTACGAGATGGTGGCCATGACGCCGCGCTGCGCAATCGATCTTGGTTACACATTGTCCGCCGAAGATCTTGCGCGGCCTTTCGTTGAGGTCAGCGGGCGCAAGGGCTACGGCGTCAAGGCCGACGACCTGCTTGATAAGCTCGTCGCTGCCGCGCAGGCGCAGGTGGATACGCGCAATCCCGAGCTTACACTCGCCGAACGCACTCAGATTGCCACGCAGATCGCTGTAGGGGCTCTGCGGTACTTCATGCTGCGTTTTACGCGCAACACAATCATCGCCTTCGACTTCAAAGACGCCCTCAGCTTTGAGGGAGAGACCGGCCCTTACGTTCAGTACGCCATCGTTCGCGCGGCGAACATCTTTCGCAAGGCAGGCACCACCGAGGAAGCTGCGCTGGCAGCCGTTGCTGAACTTGATCTGTCAGCACTTGCCACGGAAGAGGGTACGAGCCTGTGGGAGACGTGGCTGCTGGCTTCGCGGTTGACGGTGCTGATTGAACAGGCGATTGCGACGGCAGAGCCGGCGCATCTTGCGCGCTACGCCTTCCAGCTCGCGCAGCAGTTCAACAATTTTTACCATCGCCACCACGTCCTCAACGAGACCGATCCGACTCGCCGCGCGTTGTTGCTGGCAACGGCGGCAGTCGCCCGCCGTGAGATGGTTCGCGCCCTCGGCTACCTCGGCATCGAGTCCCCGCCAGTTATGTAGCACCAGCGAGTCAGCGCAACGGGGAGGCATTTCGCGAACAGGTGCGGCAATCCGGAATGAAGCTGCGATACGCACCATCGCGCATCGACGCGAGCACCCACTCCCGGCACTCGGGATCGAGGTAGCTGAATGAGACTCCAGCTTGCCCAGCCTTCTCGTACCATTGCACCCTGCCCTGGGCTTTAAGGCATAAGTTCTCTGTAGCGAACTGGATAGACAGCGCGACCGTCTTCTCCTCGGCGAGGGGGTTCTCGCTGAAGAAGCAGCATCCTCCTCTTCCCAGCCCAAATTCGCAGGACTCCGTGGCCTCCTTCAGGCTGGCGATTTCGATCGCCACTCTTTGTGCCATGGGTTCGGGTGCGGGATCCAGCCAAAGCTGGTCGCGTTCCATCAGGCTGTGCTCCAGCACGCGCAGCAGATCCTGCCGGCTCAGCGGTTTTTCCATCAGCGCTTCGACGCCCAGCGCGTACATCTCTCGCGCTTCCACGTCCCCATATCCCGAGACGAAGACGATGCTCGGGATCATGAGTTTTCTCGCGAAGATATTTCGTACCAGCTCGACGCCGCTCATCACCGGCATACGAACGTCGGAGAGCAGCACGTCGATCTTCGTGGTGTTCAGCAGCTTCAGAGCGTCGACTCCGTTGGCCGCCGTCAGTACTGTGCATCCCAGACGCCCAAGCCACTGGGCGAAGATCTCCCGCAGGTCGGGCTCATCGTCCACCACCAATATCTTTGCTTCTTCGAGTCTCATGCCGCATCCTCACCCGAGCGTGCTTGCAGTTCACTGGCAGGGTTAAGCGGAAGCAGGTGTGTTCTTCGCCTCTTTGCGAAAGTACACTTCGTACTCTTAGATTAGTTAACCAAATGCGGTTTATCGACGGTCTTCAAGCGGAATAACTGCGCACCCATTCCAAAATGGAACGCACCGCGATACCCGAGGGCCCGTATGCGATCCAGGGCTTCGACTCTTCGTTCCACGCGCAGCCCGCGATGTCCAAATGCACCCAGGGAGTCTCGCCCGCGAACTCCTTCAGGAACATTGCCGCCGAGATGGCTCCGCCGTAGCGGTTCTTGCCCGTGTTCATGATGTCGGCGATCTGGCTCTTGATGTGGTCGCGATAGTCGTCGGTGCAGGGAAGTCGCCAGCCCTTTTCGCCGGAGATTTTGAGCGCGGCGACAAACTTTTCATACGTCGCGTCATCGTTCGAGAAGATGCCGAAGTTCAGCAGACCCAGTGCCACCACACATGCGCCAGTCAGCGTCGCGGCATTGATCAGGTGCGTACACCCCAGCGTCTTCGCATAGTGCAGACCATCGGCCAGCACAAGCCTGCCCTCCGCGTCCGTGTTGACGATCTCGACCGTCGTGCCCGACATCGCGGTCACGACATCGCCCGGCTTGAACGCCTTGCCGTCGGGCATATTCTCCGCGGAACAGACCACCCCGATGACCTTGACTGCGGGCTTCAGCCGAGCGATTGCATGCATGGCGCCGATCATCGCCGCGGCGCCGGCCATGTCGTACTTCATCTTCTCCATGCCATCCGCAGGCTTGATGGAGATGCCGCCGGTATCGAACGTAATCCCCTTGCCCACCAGGCCAAGCACCGGAGCGTCTTTCTTCGCTCCGCCCTTCGGCTCGTAGGTCATCACGATCAGCGCGGGCGGCTCGGCCGAACCCTTTGCAACCGCCCAGAATGCCTCCATCTTCAACTCCTGCAGCTTGGCCGAGGAATGCACTTCGCATTTCAGGCCCGCCTCATCGCACATCGCCTTCGCGCGTGCGCCGAGCTCCGTCGGTGTCAAGACATTGCCTGGCTCATTCACCAGCGAGCGAGCAAAGTTCTGCGCAGCGGCGACGATCAACCCGACATCGAATCCGGTCTGAATCTCTTGTACCAACGAGGGCCCCGTCTCGCCCGCAACGATCGTCAGTGAGTGGACGGAGGCGTCCTTGCGCTCGCTGCGGTAGGTGTCCCAGTCCATGTTGGCCAGCTTCGCGCCCTCTGCCATCGCGCGCGCGGTCAACATCGCGGAAAGATCGTCCGCGGGCTGATCCGCCAGCACGCCCGCCTCAGGAAACACAATCGCCATCTCGCGCACTGAGCGCGGTTTGGCCGCCCGAACCGCGGTGCCCGCGCCCTTGCGCACCTGATCGACGGAGAGGTCGTTAACCTTGCCCAGCCCGACGATCAGAAGCCGCCCGGCCTTCAATCCGGCGGGGGCGTGGATCAGAAGCGTCTCGCCCAGCGCCGCCTTGAACTCGCCTGACTGGAGCGCGAGGCTCGCCGCGCTCGTCACCTCGTCCAGCTTCGTCAACAGCATGGGCTGAGGCTCAGCATCCTTGCCTGCTGTAACGTCCACCGCGAACACCGCAAGCGTCGAAGTCTGAAATCCGGCGGCGCTTCCAAAGAAAAGTTTCGTATCCATATACGTATCGTATCTCGCCTGCAGTCGGCGCAAAGGCTTAACACCAATTCACACCGATGACACCGATTGAAGAAGGATAGAAAAAGTAATGGTCTGGATGCCGCAGGGCTGTTTAATTCTAGGAATGACTTGTATTAAATCGGTCTTGTCGGTGTGAATCGATGTTAAGCCGTTGCCTTATCTCCGCTGGCTGCGCGCGATCGCCGCCCTGGCCTCGTTGTCGCCCTCGCGCTTCTTCTCGGTGGCGCGCTTGTCCCACTCCTGTTTGCCCTTCGCCAGCGCGAGTTCGCACTTCACGCGACCGTTGCGGAAATAAAGTCGCGTCGGGATGAGCGTAAATCCCTTCTGCTTCGTCATACCCTCAAGCTTGCGCACCTCGTTTTTATGCAGCAGTAATTTGCGGGTGCGCAGCGACTCGTGGTTCATCGCATTGCCATGCGAAAAAGGTCCGATGTGCGCGTTCAGCAGAAAACATTCACCGTCCTTCAACAAGCCGTAGGCATCCTTCAGGTTGGCCTTGCCCTCGCGGATGGACTTGACCTCGGTCCCGCGCAGCGCCACTCCGGCCTCGAACTTGTCGAAGAGCGCGTAGTTGTAGCTGGCCGACCGGTTATACGCGGCGTCGCGCATTCCCGCCGCCACCGGGTCGCGGTCCTTCTGTTTCACCGCGGGCTTGGGCTGGGCGGCGACGGTCGGGTTGGAGAGCGATCGGGGCATCGGAATGGGAATGTCAATCGGAGTCGCAGGACTTTACCCCGGCGATTGCAGCGTACCTCGCAGCCCGGCCCGGAACACCTCAGTTTAACATGCGGGTTCGCCCGCCTCACCTGGGCAACGCCCACGCGTCTAATCCCCAGCCCGTGATTCTGCGGTATCCCTACCCCGAAACACAGCCGTGAGGCAGGCCTTCCTGACTGCCCGCGGACTTCACCCAGGCAACCCCCTTTTCGAGAGGCTGAACGAGATGCAAGTGCTACAATCGCCAGAGTTCCACGAGTCCACACAGTGGGATCGCCCGGCCGCCGGCGCGTTGCCGGAATGCTCTTCGCCGACAGCGGCACTTAGACACATCTTCACCTTAAAGGAAGCGCACAGCATCGGCATGACTCGCGGGTATTCAGCTTTGTTTTCGATCAGTTCTTCGATCTCGCCTCGAAAGCTCTCCGCAAGCCTCCGTCGAGGACCGTGTGGGTGCGTTGTTGCGATTCTAGTGCTCCTGGCTGCTCTGGCCAGCGCTCCTTCGGCGCATGCCCAGTCTGCCTCCGGCTGGAACAAGCGCGGCCAGCAGGCCGAGCTGCGCGGAGACTACGACACGGCCTACGAGGCCTATCTGCACGCCCACCAGAAGAATCCCAAGGACCTGCGCTATGTCGCGCGGGTCGACCGGATGCGCTTCCAGGCCGGCGCCTCGCACGTCGACCGTGGCCGTGTCCTGCGCCAGAGCGGAGACGCCACCGGCGCGCTCGCCGAGTTCACCCGCGCCCTGCAGATCGATCCTGCGAATCAGGCCGCCGCGCAGGAAATTCAGATAACGCAGCATCCCGAACTCGCCCCGATGCAGGGTCCGGGTGCGTCGATCTCTCTCCCTGCCGGGACGATTGACGCAGGCGACGCGACTGCCGACGTCTCCGGCCCCATCATCCTGAAGCCGGTATCGACCGACCTCATCACGTATCACATCGTGGCCGACGTCAAAGAGATCTACACCGCCATCGGCAAGATGGCAGGCCTGAACGTGCTCTTCGACCCCGACTACCAGTCCAAGCGCATCCCGGTTGATCTCACCAGCGTCACGCTCACGGACGCCCTGCGTATCGTCGGGCTCGAGGCGGGCACTTTCTACAAGCCGGTCACTCCCGATACGATCTTCGTCGCGCAGAACAACCGCCAGAAGCACACCGACCTTGACGACCTTGCCGTACAGACCTTCTACCTCACCAACGTCAGCCAGCCCAACGACGGCAACGAGATTCTCACCGCGCTGCGCAACGTGATGCCGCCCGATGTGAAGCTCTACCTGGTCCCGAGCCAGAACGCCCTCATCCTGCGCGCCACCACCGACCAGCTCCAGCTTGCCCAGAAGCTGATTGCCGACCTCGACCGGCCCAAATCCGAGGTGGTGGTCGACGTCGCCATCCTCGAGGTCAACCGCGACAAGGTTCGCACTCTCGGCATTACGCTGCCTCAGTCCTTCGGCCTCACCCCGCAGGCCAATGCCAACGCCGCTACCACCAGTTCTACCGGCACCACCTCTACGACGACCACGTCGAACTTCACGCTGAACTCTCTGGCCAACCTGAACGCCACCAACTTCGCCGTGACTCTCTCCGGCGGCACGCTCAGCGCGCTGCTCTCCGACGCCGACACACGCGTCCTGCAGAATCCCAGTATCCGCGCCACGGATGGCCAGCCCGCGACACTCAAGATCGGCTCCAGAATTCCCATCGCCACCGGCTCCTATGGTGCAGCCCCCGGAGCAGGCGGCGCGGCACTCGGCATCGGCGTGCAGACGCAGTTTACATACCAGGACGTCGGCGTCACCATCGGCATGACTCCGACCGTGCATCTCGACCATGAAGTTTCGCTCAAGATGAAGGTCGAGGTCACCTCACAGACCGGCTCCGTCACCATCTCCGGCGTCACCGAGCCCATCATCGGGCAGCGCTCCATTGAACACACCATCCAGCTCAAGGAAGGCGAGCCCAGCATTCTCGCCGGCATCCTCACCAAACAGGACAACGCCACCAACAGCGGTACCCCCGGTCTGGCTCAAATTCCGTTGCTCAAATATTTCTTCGGATCGCAGATGAAAGAGGTGCAGCAGGACGAGGTGGTCTTCGTCCTGATCCCGCACGTGGTCCGCGACTCTCCGCTCACCCGCTCCAACACGCGCGTGATCGACACCGGGACCTCGACCACGATCGAGCTTCGTCACAACGCGACTGCCGATGCGCAGCCCGATGCGATCGTTACGCCGCGTACGCAGGGTTCGACCCCGCCGATCAGTGCCGCCAACGCCGCCGCCGCGATGGTGCAGCAGATGCAGCAGAAGGCTATGCCGCCCACGCCGCCTGCCGCCTCGGCTCCTATTACCGATCCTGCCCAGACGGTGGCGATCGCCGTCCTGCCTGCCAACTCCACGCAGACCGTGGGAAGCACCTTCCAGGTTGCGATTCTGGCCGCGAACGCCCACGACGTTTACTCGGTTCCGCTGCAGGTGCAGTTCGATCCCAAGATTCTGCAACTGGTCAACGTCGATGCCGGCGGCCTGCTGGGCGGCGACGGTCAGCCAGTCGCCATGGTCCACCGCGACGAGGGCAACGGCCTCGTCACCATCCAGGGCTCGCGTCCGCCGGGCGTGGCCGGAGTCAGTGGCCAGGGCGACGTATGCACCCTGACCTTCAAAGCCATCGCCGCCGGCGATTCGAATATTGCCTTGGTCAAGGTAGGCGCAATGAACAGCAAACAGGTCAACCTGCCTGCAACCGGATCGCAGGCCGTAGTCCATGTGAAGTGAGGGGCCGTATGAGGAACAAGGTCCAGGGTACAAGGTGCATGTTGCGACGGAGCAATCCCCTGGGCCTCGTACCTTGCGCCTCGCATCTTTCCTCTGACGCCGGCCTTACGCTCGTCGAACTCATCATCACGGTGGCCATCGTCGGTATTCTCGCCTCCGCCGCTCTGCCTGTCGCGCGCTTTCAGGTCAAGCGCGAAAAAGAGCGCGAACTCAAACGCGACCTGTGGGAGATGCGCGATGCGATCGACAAATACAAGGACGCCGCGGACCGCGGAGGTATGCAGATCAAGATCGACTCTCTCGGCTACCCGCCCGACCTGCAGACCATGGTGGACGGCGTCGACATCCAGGACAAGAAGGTCCGCTTCCTCCGCCGCATTCCCGTCGATCCCATGACCGGCAATAGCGACTGGGGTCTTCGCTCCAACCAGGATGACGCCGACTCCGACAGTTGGGGCGGCCAGAATGTCTTCGATGTCCACACCAAGAGCTACGGCACCGCGCTCGACGGCTCAAAATACGACACATGGTAAAACTCACGAAAATTCGAGCAAGGCTGGGTCGCCAGACGAACTCTTGCGATAGCTCCGACGCTGGATTCACGCTGATCGAACTGCTGATCGTGATGTTCATCATCGGCATCCTCGCCACCATGGCCGTCCCGATGTTCACCCGCAACGTCCTCGCGGCCAAGGAGGCTGTCCTCAAGGAGGACCTGCAGGTGATGCGCACGGCGATCAGCTCGTACACCGTCGACAAGCAGAAGGCTCCGCAGACGCTCGAGGACCTCGTCACAGCCGGCTATCTGAAAGCCATTCCCAAGGACCCCATCACCGGCCGCACCGACACATGGATTCCAGGTCAGTCCGATACGTTGGTGAGCATCGACCAGACCGACTCCGGCGGCATCGACGATGTCCACTCCGGCGCCCAGCAGACCGGCACCGACGGAACCAGCTACACCACCTGGTGACACGCGCCCTTACTCCCTTGTAGTAATCCCCCGCACGTCGAGATACGACGCGATCCCCGCACAGTTGCCCGAAACATCGACCAGACCCACATAGCCATCCGGCCGCACCAGGTAGACCGCATTGCGACGCAGCCCAGCGCGCGCCGCCGCCTCGCGCCATGGAAAAACTCGCAACGCCATCTTGCGCTCCACACACACACGCTCAACCTCGGCTGATGCTTCGCCATACACATGGACTTGCCAGTCCATCGACGTAAGCGATGCGAAGTTATCCTCGCTGCCGCCGTCCGCTTCCACCCAGGGCAGACGGTCGCCCCCATGCACCGCACCCGCCTGCCCCACGCTCAGGCTGCTATCACGGTAGCTCACCGCCGTCTGCGAGACGGTGCGAAACAGGAGACGCCGCACCGCCTTGAAGGCGAAAAGCATCGGCATAAACAGCGGGACCAGATGCAGCCGCACCAGCCGCGCCATCGGTCCTGAACTTGTCACGCTAGTGAACGCGCGGTCAGTGGTTGCGACCAGCCGCCGCGCGAAGGCGATACGCTCCGGCTCGTAGCTGTCCAGCAGGGAAGCATTGGCGCATCCATCGACCACCGCGGCGAGCTTCCACGCAAGATTGATCGCATCGCCGATGCCTGTATTCATGCCCTGGCCGCCCACGGGAGAGTGAATATGCGCGGCGTCGCCCAGCAGAAAAGCACGTCCCTTGCGAAACGTGTCGGCGACGCGGTGATGGACGCGGTAGGTTGAAAACCAGTTCACGCGTTTGACATCGATGTGCATCCACTCCAGCACGCCCTTGCTTACATCGTCCCAGCCGAGGTCCTCGGCCTTGCGCTCCGCATCGCGTACTGTGCCCACCAGACGCGCGTGTCCGCTGTCGTGCAGCGGAAACATTGCGAGGAACTCAGCGCGCGCCAGGCCGACGTGAAGCTCGCCATTCATCACCGGCCCGCTTGCCTCAACGTCAGCCACGTAGAAGAGATGGTCGTAGACGCCGCCGGGAAAACCGGCTCCGATGACCTTGCGAACGATAGAGCGCGCGCCGTCGCAGCCTGCGATGTATTGGGCGGCGCACGTTTCAATAACTCCATCGCCACGGCGAAGCTGCGCGACCACGCCATTCGCCGTCTCTTCGAAGCCAAGCACCTCGGTCTGCCGCTCGACCGTGACGCCGGCCTCGCTCAGGTGAGCGATCAGGAGCTTCTCGTGCTCGTCCTGAGGAAAGATCAGCATATACGGAAATGGACTGACGCCCTCACCCAGAGCGCCGAAGACGGCATGCGCCACACGCTTGCCCGACACCCAGAGGTTCGCGGCCGTCGCCCTGCGTCCCTTGGCGACGACCTCGTCCGCCAGTCCCATCTGGCCGTATAGCTCGAGCGTTCGCGCCTGCACGGCCATCGCGCGCGACGTGGTTCCCGGCCCGTCGGTCTTGTCGACGATCCTCACCCGCACGCCCAGCCGTGTGAGCCAAAGCGCCAGCACCAGGCCGGTTGGCCCTGCGCCCACAATCAGCACATCGGGGTCACGATCTGGCATTTCAGTATTCCCCCTTCGATCCGGGTCTTAGGGTAGCTCAGCCGCGGCATGCCCATCCAACGGGAAGAGGTGCATTCCTGCCTGCGAAAGATGTGTTCATCATGCCGATCACCAGCCTGCTCTGGGAGGTCACCCTCGCACTGCCCTATGGCTGGTGGAACTTCCGCGACCAGCAGATGTGAAACCTCTCGGTCGCGCTTGACAGCCGACGTATAATGATCGGTGGGGCATCCGTCGTGGGTACGGGAATCAGCGATCCGTATCCCACGGACCCGGTCTAGACCTAAGACATTTTGTTTGAAGAGTTTGGACCATTCTTGGGGGGGAGGGGGTATTGATGACATTTCTTCGCAATTTACGCCATCTGTGCCTGGTTACCAACGAGTCCCGCGCGAAGTTATCCGAAATGGCGCATACTACGTCTAAAGTTGTGTGGAGCTGCGTCCGTCCGCAGGGATTGCGGCTCTCCAGGAGAAATCCCATGCGTCCCGTTACTCTTGGCCTGGTCGCCCTGCTTTCCTTCGTCCCCGTCTCTTTTGCCCAGCAGACCTCCAGCGCGCCAGCCGCTTCGGATCCCAGCGCAACTCCACCGACTCAGACTGCTCCTGCCGATCCAAACCGCCCCAGCTTTGGCAAGCCCAACGATCAGACGCCAAACCCCTCGGCCAAGCCGGACTCCTCGGCAAAACCCGGGGACAAGGGCGACGACACCCCTTCTGCCACCTCGACTGCGCCGTCCAAGAACACCACCACCGCAAAGTCGGATGTTCTTCCGTCCCCTGGCGAGGATCTCGACCCGCACATCAAGAAGGGGAGCGAGGATGATGTCGACGCCATCGGCACGCGCAACATCGGCGGCCGCGGCATGGGCAACTGGTACTCCATCAACTCCGAGATCGGCATGGGCAAGCAGTACTCCATGGAGATCGAGAAGTCGGCCCACTTGATCACCGACCCGGTGATCGTGGAGTACGTCAACCGCGTCGGCCAGAACATCGTCAAGAACTCCGACTGCAAGGTTCCTTTCACTATCAAGATCATCGACTCCGACGAGATCAACGCCATGGCCCTGCCGGGCGGCTTCTTCTACGTCAACTCCGGCCTGATCATGGCGGCCGATGAAGAGTCCGAGCTGGCGGGCGTCATGGCGCATGAGATTGCCCACGTCTGCGCCCACCACGCCGCGCGCGAGATGACGCGCATGAACTACGCGCAGATCGGTTCGATTCCGCTGATCATCTTCACCCAGGGAAGCTGGACCGGGTATGGCATCTACGAGGCGTCGCAACTCGCTGTGCCGATCGCCTTCCTCCAGTTCTCGCGCAGCTTCGAGGCGGAGGCGGACTGGCTGGGTCTGCAGTACATGTACAAGGCGGGCTACGATCCACAGGCGTTCATCGAGTTCTTCGAGAAGATCGACGCGCTGGAGAAGCATAAGCCCGGCACGCTCGCCAAAGTCTTCGCCGATCATCCGCAGACCCCGGACCGCATCGCGCACTCAGAAGAAGAGATTGCCACAATCATGCCGGCAAAGCCCGATTATATTGTCACCACCAGCGAATTCGATGACGTCAAAGCTCGCCTGGCGCGGATTGAGAACAAACGCAAGCTCAACGACAAGGGCAAGGGCAATACTCCTACGCTGCGTCGCGCGGGCACTACGAATAACGACCCCAACTCCACCACCGGTAGCTCCACCTCGGACGATCGTCCGACGCTGGGTCGGCGCGACTAGGGGTGGATGGAATTCCAACGATAGAGATTTGTTCTGATTGCTGTTCGGCAGCCAGTAAAATTGTGGAATGCGCGTATCTCTTGCTGTGAGGCCGGTTTGCCGGATTATCTTGGTTTTCATTGGCTGCGGTGCGCTGCTCGGCTTCATCGGCTGCGGTAGCACTTTAGGCAATATCTCGATTGCGCCGACCGCAAATCCCGCTCTGACCGGCCACGTTCACGGTGGTCAACAGCCGGTAAGCGGTGCGCGTGTTTACCTGTATGCAGCTTCAACCATTGCAAACGCAGGTACCGCTGCCTCTCTGCTTGCAGGTTCCGGCTTTGTTACGACTGACGGAAATGGAACCTTCTCCATCAGCGGTGATTACACCTGCCCGGCGAGTGCATACGTCTACCTGCTTGCCGTTGGCGGCAATCCCGGGCTTGCCGGGAATATTAACAACTCGGCGCTCGTACTGGCCGCCGCCGTCGGTCCATGTGCTGCTCTCAGTCCTTCCTCGTTCATTACCATCAACGAAGTTACGACCGTCGCCGCTGTTTACTCCTTGGCGGCTTTTGCTAACTCGGAGACCCAGGTCGGCGCGATCGACACGACCGCTCTGGGCAACGCATTTGCGAATATACCCAACTTGATTGACCCCGCAGCCGGCACCGCGCTCGCGACAACCCCTACTGGGAGCGGCATCGTTCCCCAGGCAAAGATCGATTCACTGGCCAACTCCATCGCTCCCTGCGTCAATTCGGATGGCACCGGCGCGCCCTGTTCCGTACTGATGTCTGCCGCCAGCGTTTCGTCAGGTGGCGGAACGCCAGTCGACACCTTCCAAGCCGCCCTCAACATCGTTCACAATCCGACTGCCAACGTATCCACCATCTATAACCTTGCTACTCCGGTAAGTCCCTTTCAACCCGCTCTCGGTTCAACTCCAGGGGACTGGACTTTCTCCATCCAGTACACGACTGTCGACGCATATCACGCTTACGGCGATTCCATCACGTATGGCGCGACGCTTAGCAGCACTTCGCTTGCCTATCCCAGCCTGATCGCGACGGACCGTCATTTGGCGCTGTCCGACTATGCGATTCCCGGCGACCAGGCGTGCGACGTACCGACCCTCCAGATCTTTCCCAATAACGACAACCCAACAGCCGAACCGTTTCCTCTTTACACGCTTCTCATCGGCACCAATGATGTGGACAACCGGGGCGCCCAGGACTTCATGACGAATGTCTTCAACCTTTGCCAGCAGGCGTCGATTGCGTGGCTGGCGTTGCCTGCGGATCTGAAGGTGCTTGCGACTTCGCCTGGCGTGGTTCTCAGCGGTCCGGGCTCGATCAACCCTGCCCACAACTGGAATGCGTGGGCGACGTCAATACCCAACTCCTCGATTACATTTCCGATTACTCTGTCTGCTTCCGGGTCCATCTATGCGTGGGTCCGGATTGCGGACAACGATGGCGGTACTTTCAGCTACGCGGTGGACGGAGTTGTGCTTGGAACGATGAACACCACTACCACGCCGTATATGATTACTTTGAGTGGAAACACGGAGTCGATCGGGTTTCTGCGCATACCTGGAGTTGCGGCGGGAAGTCATAGCGTTACCTTCACGCAGACTTCGACCACCGGCACGATGCAGATTGTTGCAATCGGCGCTCCTCCCGGAACGAAACGCAGTTTGCCGACGGTGGTTGTCGGGGATATTCCCAATCAGGAGGCTATTCCGGGCGATGAATGCGTGGTCTATCCGGTCAACTGCCTTTCTTACCCTCCCGATATTCAGGCGACTGTCGCGATGTTCGCGGGCGATGGGCTGAATGTGATCTACGCCGAGAATCATACCTACATGTTTGGAACAGCCAATGAGATGAATGACGAGCTGCATCCGAATGTGCTTGGCCAGTCCGAACTGCGCAATGCCTTCGAGGCAGTTATTCCTTAGGCGGGTTGCGGTCCTCCCCTCGCGCAGAAAAAACTTTTACAATAGAAGCATGCCCACCCAGAAAACTGGCTACACCGACGATCATGCTGCAGCAGGCCTCGACACGAAGTTTCCCTCGATCGATACATGGGCGAACCAGTTTCGCGCTTATGAGATTCTGGTTGACGATCCTGAGTTCACTTCGGTCTGCCCCAAGACCGGGCTGCCGGACTTTGGGCGGCTTACGATCCGCTACATGCCGCGCGATCTTTGCATGGAGCTGAAGTCGCTGAAGGAATATCTCTTCGTCTATCGCAACCTCGGCATCTTTCAGGAAAACATTGTGAACCAGGTGCTGGACGATGTGGTGCGGTCGTGCAATCCGGTTTGGGCGAAGGTGGTTGGCGACTTTCGTCCGCGTGGCGGGATCTCGACGATTGTGGAAGCGACGTATCCTCGACCGGATGTGAAATAACGGCGTAGCTCGCGCCTGATATTCTCCCCAGAGATGCCTGCCGTCACCAAAGGCCGCCGCGTTCCCTCCGTCGCAGGAGCTACCACGGCGCTTGTTCTTCTGACGGCGCTCAACTTTGTCAATTACATCGACCGGTACATCCTTCCCGGAGTGCAGGAGCAGGTCAAAGGGGAGTTCCATGTCTCCGATGCTGCGCTTGGCTCGCTGACGTTCTGGTTCTTTCTTACCTACATGCTTGCGGCTCCGGCGACGGGGTGGCTTGGGGATCGCTTTCCGCGGAAGCCGCTGATCGTGGGCTGCGCGCTGCTGATCTCCGCGGTCAACATTTTTACCGGTACGGTTCATGCCTTCGACTCGCTGCTGCTGCGCCATGCTGTGCTCGGTATTGGCGAGGCGAGTTTTGGTATCTTTGCGCCGGCTTTGCTCGCGGACTTCTACCCTGAGGACGATCGCAATCGGATTCTCACCATCTTCTATACGGCGATTCCGGTGGGTGCTGCGCTTGGTTATCTGATTGGCGAGATTGTTGGGTCGCACTTTGGCTGGCGCATGCCGTTTTATGTTTCGGCTGTTCCGGGTTTTCTGATTGCCGGGCTGATCTTCTTCCTGATGCGGGAGCCGCGGCGCGGTGCTTCCGATGCCAAGCCTGAGCCGGAGGTGGGGAAGAAGCGGGTTCGAGATGCGAAGGCACATGTATTTTCTCTTCTTACGAATGGCCCTTATCTGTACGCCACTCTGGGGATGGCGGCTATTACCTTCTCGCTGGGCGGCATCTCGGCGTGGATGCCTAGTTTTCTGCAGCGGTCTGGATTTTCGGCTTCGACCGTCGGGATTACGCTGGGCGGGATTACCGCTGGGGCCGGGCTGGGGGGCACGGCTTTCGGCGGCTGGCTGGCTCAGCGCTGGCTTCGGACGAATCATTCGGCGCTCTATCTCGTCTCTGCCTGGTCGGCGCTGCTGACGGTGCCGTTCGGCGTGGTGTGCTTCTTTGGGCCGCGGGTGACGATGCTGCCGGCCCTGGGTATGGCGATGTTCTGCATCTTCCTGGGGACGGGGCCGCTGAATGCTGCGATCGTCAATGCGGTTCCGGCGGCGGTTCGGGCGACTGCGATTGCCATGGAGCTTTTTCTGATCCATGCGCTGGGGGATACGCCTTCGCCTCGGCTGATCGGGATGGTCAGCGACCACTCGACCCTGGGGACGGGGCTGGGGCTGACTCTGGTCACGATGCTGATTGCTACAGTGCTGCTGTTTCTGGGGGCTCGGTCGGCGCCTTCGCATTCGAGTGTGTGACTGCCCCTGTTCCCGGTTCCCGTTTGCTTTTCGATGGTCATCCTGTCTCGGTACCCCCACCCCCCAGGGGGGTGGTATATCGAAGTGGTTTGTTTTCATCGGCTTATCAATTTGACCATCCGTAAGTGGCTGAATCAAAGACGGTTACGAGTAAATATAAGAAACGATGCGGCTTGTGAGGCAAAATCGTAAAGTTGCTCGATTATCGAATAGCTAGCCCGGTTATCGGACAGCCCCGTTCCTCTTTCTTTGCTTTGAGTCCTTATTTTAAGACTAGCAGAATGGGGAAACTAAACGGACAGCTTTGTTTCTCTTTGGATTCAGTGAGATAGGCTGGAATGGGACTTGACATGCGGTTTTGCTGGTGTTTTTTGGATTCTCGTGCGGAAAGATTCCAACGCGAATCACAGATAACACAGAGGAGAGGAGTGAGCACAGAGAATGGGTCCATTTGAAAATGGGATGGGCTGCATTTAGCACGGGCCTTCAGCCCGTCAAAGGGGGAGGGGCCGGTTTCCTGGGGCTGCGCCCCAGGCTACGATAGCTCGCGCCTTCAGCGCGGGGTTGATGGCGTTCACGGACTTCGGGGCGGTGCTTCCGTCCTGGGCTGGCCCAATACCGGAATGCGGGGGTTCTTCGCTGCGCTCAGAATGACAAAGTTGTGTGGTGGGTAAGCGGAAGGACATGCGACGGGGAGTGGGTCCATTTGAGAATGGTGGCTGAAGACGGTTTTGGCTTACTAGGGAAGCGTCCCGGCGTCTTACTGGAAGTGGAATGAGGATATGCTGACAGACAGATCAGGAGGAACTTCTCGATGAAGCAGCGTGCGGTGATTGGTGCGGTTGCAGTGGCGGCGGTTGCAGCGGGCGTCTGGGCGTGGGTTGCGAATCGGGATTCGGGTGAGAGTTTGCAGGGATCGGCGACTGCGGCTGCGCCGGCGGTTTCGCAGGGGCCGCGGATTGTTGCACCGACTCCTCTGGTGACGGTGGCGAGTGGAGTCATGCACGATACGTGGCTGCTGAAGCCGCCGGCGGGGGCGAAGGTTGCAGTATATGAGTTCGATGACCTGGAGTGTCCGGTGTGTGCGCGGGCGATTCCGATCGTTCGTGCGGCGGTGGAGCATTACAAGGTTCCGGTGGTGCATCGGGATTATCCGCTGACGGAGATCCATGTCTGGAGCTTTCAGGCGGCGGTGACGGCGCGGTATATCGAGGACAGGATTTCTCCACAACTGGCAGATGAGTTTCGCAAGGATGTTTTTGCGAACCAGAGCCTCATTGCGAATAAGGACGATCTTGCGCGGTTCACTGGACGGTGGTTTCAAGCGCATAATCGGTCATTGCCGTTTGTGATGGACCCGAGCGGAGCTTGCCAGAATGAGGTGAAGGCGGACCGGGCGCTGGGCGACCGGATTGGCGTGGGAGTGCATGGGACGCCGTGCATCTTCGTGGTGACTCCGCAGAGCGCGACGCTGGTGGTGGACGTCAACCAGATTGGACGGATGATTGAGGTGGCGATGGCACAGACTCGCGCGGAGGCGCAGGTGGTTGAGGATGTGAAGCAGAGGTCTTAACGGCGGTTGATGGGAGGAGATGGAACTGCGATGGGTGTTGAGTTGTGGCTGGTGCGGCATGGGGAGACGGAGTGGAGTGCGAGTGGGCGGCATACGAGCCGGACGGATGTTTCGTTGACGGAGAATGGGCGGCGGCAGGCGCGGGAGTTGGGTGAGTCGCTGCGCGGGGTGGAGTTTGGGGCGGTGCTGCGGAGTCCGATGGCGCGAGCGCGCGAGACTTGTGAGCTTGCCGGATTTGGTGAGGTTGCGGTTGTCGATGAGGGGCTGCGGGAGTGGGATTACGGGGTCTTTGAGGGGAGGACGACCGCTGAGATTCAGCAGGAGATTCCGGGGTGGTCGGTTTGGACGGATGCGATTGTTGGTGGGGAGACGGTGGAGCAGGTGGGGGAGCGGGCGGATGGGGTGATTGCTCGGGCTTTAGCCGCAGTGCCTGCGGGGGGCGAGGGGAAGGTTGCTCTGTTTGCACATGCGCATATCCTGCGGATTCTGGCGGCTCGGTGGATTGGGTTGGAGGCATGTGTGGGCGAGTTGTTTGCGCTGGGGACGGGAAGTGTGAGCGTGCTGGGGTGGGAGCGGGAGACTCGGGTGGTGTTGCGGTGGAACCGAGGGTTTGGGGAGTAGTTGCAACTCCCCACCTCAGACGGTAAAGCTGTCTGAGATGGGGCACCGGGCATTCTGGGTTGGGCCGGTAGAATTAGAGGCATGGGGCCTGGGCTGGTGGTTTTCGATCTGGATGGGACGCTGATTGATTCGCAGATTGATCTTGCGAACTCGGTGAATGCAATGCTTGAACATTTGGGCAAGCCGAGGCTGCCGCATGCTGTGATCGCCAGTTATATCGGCGACGGCGTATCGATGCTGGTGCGACGGGCGCTGGGCGATCCGGAGGGGGATGTCCATGATGCCGAGTATGTGGATGGAGCGCTGACGTTTTTTCTGGACTACTACCGGGCGCACAAGCTCGACTTTACGTATGTGTACGACGGCGTGGCGGAAGCTCTGGAGGCGATTCAGGCGGCGTGGCCGGGGGTGCCGATGGCCGTGCTGACGAATAAGCCGGTGCGGCCTTCGCGGGATATCTGTGCGCACTTTGGGCTGGATAAGTTTTTCTTCCAGAACTATGGAGGGAACAGCTTTCATATGAAGAAGCCCGATCCGACCGGGTTGCTGGCGTTGATGGCGGAGGCTAGAACGCTGGTGGGCGGGGCGATTGCGCCGGGAGAGACGGTGATGGTGGGGGACTCGGATGTGGATGTGCTGACGGCGCGGAACTGTGGAGCCCGTTCGGTGGGGTGCACGTTTGGGCTCGCACCGAATCGTCTTGCGGCGGCGAGGCCGGATGCGCTGGCGGATTCGCCGGACGAGTGGGTCGAGGCGATACAGGAGTTGTAAGTCAGCGGTGATCAGAAGAGGGTGACGTTGCCGGAGCCAGTAGAGGCGCGGACGGAGGGGCCGCCGCCATTGACAGTTCCGGTGACGTGATGGGGGTTGAGCGAGCCCTGCATGAGGATGGGCTGCTGGACGTGGACAGAGCCCGAGCCTGTGTCCGCGTAGAGGGTGAAGTGGGCGGGGTTGGTGAGTTTGAGCTGGATGTTGCCGGAGCCGCTGTCGAGACGCCACTCGGAGGTGGGGTTGCCGGCGACTTCGATGGAGCCTGAGCCGGTACGGGCGCTGACGCTTCCGGAGAGGGCGTTGATGTGGATGGAGCCGGAGCCAGTCTGCGCCTTGACGTCGCCGGCGGCAGTGAGGGAGAGATCGATGCCGCCGGAGCCGGTCTGGACGGTGGCTGCGCCGTGGATGTTTGAGGCGCGGATGCCACCGGAGCCGGTGTCGAGGTGTGCGTTGGGGCCTAGGCCGTCTGCCTCGATGCCGCCTGAGCCGGTCTGGGCCATGACGGCGCCGTCGATACTGTAGATCTGGAGGCCGCCGGAGCCGGTTTGGGCCTTGAGGGTGGTGGAGCGTGGAGTGGTGATGTCGTAATCGATGGAGACGTTGTGGTAGAGGTCGTCGTTGGAATCGGAGTGACTGGGTCCGATGGTGATGATGTTGCCAGTCTGGACGATGGGCGGGTTGGCGACAATCTGCCGGACGCGGGCGTCGGCGTTGGCGTCTGAATCGAGCCAGCCGGGATGGATGCGGACGTGGCCGATGATGTGGATGCCGGAGTTGGAGCCGGAGGAGACATGCACGTAGCCTGCACCCGTCCGGATGGAGACGCTGGGCGCGCTCTGGAGATTGAGAGACTTATCGAAGGTGCCTTCGGCGGAGAAGGCGGTGGTCGCGGTGAGGGTGAGGGCGGCGGTGAAGAGGGTCCGGAGGTTCATTGGGGTCTCCTATATTGCGCGGGGCTTTTGGGCGTGGCGTGGCCTTGCGGATTTCGATTGTTATGGATGATACGCGGGGTGGGTGGCGGTGGTTCCGTAGATTGAGAGGAGTTTTGGGTGGCCGCTGCAACGACAAAGCAGGTCCTTACAGGATGACAAGCAGAAGAGCGGGCAACGGCACCAGCCACGGCAACGGCAGCAGCCATGGCAACAGCCACAGCCACGGCAACAGCAGATCCTTACAGGATGACAAGCAGAAGAGCGGGCAACGGCAACGGAAACAGCAACAGCCGGTGCTATGCGGGCCTGGCGGTGTTGAGTCGGGGCATGTTACGGGGGGCGGCGCGGAGGCCGAGGATCTGGAAGTCCTTGAGCTTGTCCTTGAGGACATACATGAGCCAGTTGTTGCCCTCGGGGTCGATGGGGAACATGTAGAAGCCCGCATGGACGACGTGGTTGCAGTTGTTGTGGATGAGGCCTTCGATGACCTCGCCGTCGTGGAAGGTGACGCGGATCCAGAGGCACTCCGGCGGGGGGAGATGGTCGTGGAAACGAAGGTCGTCGTGCCACTTTCCTTCGAAGGATTTGACGAAGAAGATGGCTTTGACTCCCTCAAGGGGAATCTGCTCGGCGGTGTCGGAGCCGAGGGGGCGGATGGGGGGCGTGGCATGCAGGCTGCCGAGATCTTCTTCGGCAGGCCACTGGCTTCTGTCCGCGTAGCCTTTGAGGGTTCGGCCTCCGAACTGGATGACCAGCATGTCGAGTTCGGAGCCGCCGGTATTGGCGGAATCGCTCACGCCGACCTTGTCGGAGTGAGTTCGTACTGCTTGATCTTGTACAGCAGGGCCTTGTAGCTGATTTGCAGGTCGTTTGCCGCGGCCTTCCGATTCCATCCAGTCTCCTCCAATACGCCGGCGATGACCGACGATTCGGCTTCACCCTTTATACCGCGAACGAGCCTTTTGAGGCCTCCGGCTTCGACGTGGTCCTGGATTCTCTCTGGGGCAGATGGGGAGACGCGGGTGACGTTGAGCTCAGCAATAACAGCCTTTTCATCTTGAAGGATGAGAAAACGGTTGATTACGTTTTCCAGCTCGCGAAGATTTCCGGGCCAATTGTACTGGCCGAGGGCCTCGAGCAGCTCGGAGGAGATGGTTGTTGGCTGGAGCTCGTACTTTTTGGCCCCTTTGCGCATGAAGTAGTTGGCGAAGGCGGGGATCTCGTCTAGGCGCTCGCGCAGCGGCGGGAGGTTGAGCGAAAGGCCGTTGAGGCGATAGTAAAGGTCCTCGCGGAAGGTCTTCTTGGCCATCGCGTCCTTCATGTTGACGTTGGTGGCGGCGATGACGCGGACGTCGGTCCGGGTGGGGCCGCGACCTCCGAGGCGGGAGAACGTGCCGTCCTGGAGGACGTGGAGGAGCTTGGCCTGGAGGGCGGCGGGCATCTCGCCGATTTCGTCGAGGAAGATGGTGCCTCCGTCGCAGATCTCGAACTTGCCGGGCTTGGCCTTGGTGGCTCCGGTGAAGGCTCCCTGCTCGTAGCCGAAGAGTTCGCTTTCGAGGAGGTCGGCGGGCATGGCGGCGCAGTTGACCTTGAGGAACATTTTGCCGGCGCGGCGCGACATCTGGTGGGTGAACATAGCCAGAATCTCTTTGCCGGTGCCGCTTTCGCCGAGGATCAAGACGGGGATGTCGGATCGTGCGACGAGCTTGGCCTGGGCCTCGACCTCGCGCATGCGCTTGCTGGAACGAACGAACGAGTGGCCTCCGTCGAGGCGGATTTCCTTGGCTTCGTTGGATTCGTCTTTCTGGAGGAGGAGATGTTTGGCGATGGCAACTTCGAGCGCATCATCGACGAAGGGCTTGAGAACTACTCCGCTTGCCCCGAGGCGGGCGAATATCTCGTAGTCTGCCATCTCGGCGGAGGTGGCGAGGATGAGGACCGGAACTTCCGGGCGAGAGGTGCGCAGACGAGAGAACAGAGGCTCTGAGTGGGCGATGCCGTCCCAGGCGAGGAGGACGAGGCTGGGGCAGTGGACGGCATCGAGATCGCGGAGGAAGAGCTGCTCGTCGGAGAAGAGGCGTAGGTCATAGATTGTGGAAAAAGTCCGCTTGAGATAGTTCAGGACCCGGAGATTGGACTCGAGGACGAAGAGGCAGGGCTTGGCCGAGAGGAACTGCTTATCGGAGATGGGAGTGGGGGCCGTCATCATGGTTCTCCATTTTTTGTTCGGTACCGGTACCGGCCGGTATCTGTTCTTTGTGGGTCACTGGGGCATTGCCCGAAACAGAAGAGTCGTACTGAAAGAAGCCTTTCGGGCTCATTTCGTGGTTTGGGATGGTTCTGCACCGGATTTGGAGCTACTTATTTCAAAAGCGCATATGTGAGACTTTTTTGGCGAAAGTGGTAATAAGTTTCCTACCGCTGTGCAGAAAGTTTACATGAGGTTGGAAAAAAAGTTACATGAAATAGTCAATAACTTTTTTTGTTGGGGATTACGAGAGGGTAAAGGTTACCCAAAAAGGGGCCTTTGGTACCCAACGTGCTTAACCTTTAGTACCCAAGGTTTTTTTGGGCCTTTGGGGCTCCCTGGGCGGCAAATGGGCATTGACGTGCGATAAAGGAATTCTAGCCCCTAAGAACGACAGGTAAACGATGACGACGGTACGCTTCTCTGAGCACGAAAATCAATTGGATCTGCCACCGATCGAGGTTGTCTTCGGGCGGACGCCGGAGATGCAGGTCATCCGGCGCAAACTGGAGATGATTGCCAAGACGAATGTCGCGGTTTTGGTGCAAGGAGAGAGCGGGACGGGCAAGGAGCTTCTGGCCCGGCTGATCCATGGGACGGCGCAGGGGGCAGACCGGACCCAAGGGACTTTGGTTAAAGTCAGCTGTCCGGCGATTCCACAGGGATTGATCGAGACAGAACTGTTCGGCTACGAGAAGGGCGCTTTTACCGGTGCCCACTCCACCAAGCGGGGTCGGGTGGAGCAGGCACACGGTGGGACGCTGTTTTTGGACGAGGTGGGGAGCCTGGATCTGGCGGTGCAGTCGAAGCTGCTGCAGGTGTTGCAGGACGGCTCATTTATGCGGGTGGGCGGGCACGAGATGCGAACTATCCAGACTCGGGTGGTTTCAGTAGCGAACCGGGACCTTCGGGAGCAGGTGGCGGATGGGACGTTCCGGTTGGATTTTCTGTACCGCATCAATGCGGTGACGATCAACGTGCCGCCTCTGCGTGGGCGTTCGGAGGACCTGCCGCAGCTGGTGGACTACTTCGTTGCACGTCATGCGAGGGATTTTCAGGCGAATCCTCCGGCGCTCTCGCGCGGGGTGGTGCGGTTGATGCAGAAGCACGACTGGCCGGGGAACATCCGACAACTGGACAACCTGATTCGCAGCTATGTGCTGATGGGCAGCGAAGACGCACTGGTGGCGGAGCTGATGGAGGAAGAGAAGCCCGCCTCCAACGTGATGACGGACGTGGATGTGAGCCAGCCGATCGCGTTGAAAGTTGTAACCAAAAAGGCTACGCATGACCTGGAACGGCAGATCATTCTTAAGGTTCTGAAGGCGAATAACTGGAACCGGCAGAAGACGGCGAAGTGGCTGAAGATCAGTTACCGGTCACTGCTTTATAAGCTCAATGACGTGGGAGCGGAGGGGGCGCCGGAGTTGAATCGCGTGTCGATGCGGGCGAAGGCGCAGGCTGGAACGTCGACTGGGTTGTCTTCGGGGATTGAGCCTTCGCGGTTGATTCAGTAGGGCTATTCAGGGGGCGTGCGCTTTCCTGCGAAGGAAAGGAGCAGGTCCTTAGAAGCTGTCCAGAAACTTCGCCCGTGTGATGGATGCGATTTCGAGGCACAGGGAGAAATGCCTGTCCCGGGGGCTAGAGCATTTTTCCTATTACTGTGAACCGGGAAATGTACAAGAGTGCCGTTTTTCTTGGGAAAAAACGACGTGTAGTTCTGAGACCT